>ULWU01055589.1_pt1 | contig 58622 bp, 41 predicted proteins | sample 1960661 | NCBI WGS metagenome assembly ULWU01 (sample SAMEA4835821, study PRJEB28245) | human gut metagenome | biome: gut microbiome; material: fecal sample | place: Denmark | collected 2008
GCGGCATCGGTAATTCCATAACCTGCTAAGGTAGTCGGATTAGAACCAGCTGTTACATGGCCCTGTGCATTTACGGTCACAGATCTGTAAGTACCAGCCGTAACACCAGAATTTGGATGAGTATATACGGTATTGGTTGGTGTTCCCCAAGTTCCGTCTCCTCTTAAATAAAGTCCCTGTTGTCCTTTCGTAGGAGCAGGAACAAGGCCGCTCCCACCATTCGCATCTGCAGTTGCTTTTGCAAATACTCCATAAGTAGTATCCTGTCCAGGGATACCAAGTGTCGTAATGTCACTCTTTCCAACTGCAGTTGCCGCACTTACATGTCCAGTGCCATCTACAGTAATTTTATAAAGTCCAGCTGCTCTGGAAGTATAGGTGGGATGAGAATAGGCATTTGCTCCACTTGCAATGCCATTTAATTTGGTTACCATTGCTGCGGTCATAAGACCGGAAGCAGAAGTGGTTGCGTCTGCGATCGTGTCTTTAAATGCTAAATTTCCAAGTACATCGACAAGACCTTGTGCGGTACTTACCGAACTTGGAATTTTAGAGTTGGACGTACGGTCTACAGAAACGTCGGATGCGGTGGATTTTAAATTAATAACAATTTGATCTCCACCAGTCGTATATCGGATCAGTTGAGCATGAACGGTAGTTGTAGTAGCCATTCGATACCCTCCTCCTTCCTATCAAGTATTTTTCATTTGCGAACCATACACAGTATGGTTCGCCCTTAGATCAATGTTTTAAGTGTCGATTTTGCACCAAATACAAGCTTCTGTTGGAGTCGCGGCTTGTACTTTTAAGAAATCTGCGGTGTCTAATTTCTTTTTGTCGGTTGCACTCATAAGTCCAGAATTACTTTGAGAGGCATTCCCATACGTGGTATCGCTTCCTGGAATACCAAGAGACGTGATGTCACTTTTTGCGACATTTGCAACGTTTGAGACATGTCCCAGATTATCAACAGTCACCTTGTATAATCCAGAAGATCTTGCCGTATAGGATGGGTGTGTATAGGTACCTGCAGCACTTCCTGGAATACCAAGAGCTGTAATATCTGCTTTCGTAACAGCAGTTGTTGCAGACACATGACCTGTACTATCCACGGTAACTTTATAAAGTCCAGATGACTTCGCGGTATACGTTGGATGAGAGTATACCGTATCGGTAAACTTTGCATCCGCAGGAACCGTTTTATTCAAACTATACGTGGTAGCAACAGGTTTACCATTTGCAAAATATACGGGTTGTGTCGTCGAACCTCCATTTACAGATAATGCTTTTGCGACATCTGCAGTACCAGCAGTCGTTGCATAATCCGAAGATCGAGAATCAATTCCAATTACAACCACACTATATGCACGATTATGCAAATTCATAGCAGCCGTTGCTACGCTACTATATACCTCAGAGGAAGTTTTCGAATCACCAGCTGTCGTGTCATTTGCTTCGGAAGAATTTACCAATGTCCAAGTTCGATTGATTCCACCTCTTCCACCCATTCCAAGATTTCGAATTACCGTGCCTTGATATGCAGAAGTTGTTTTAAAGAAGATATCTGCATAGGTATTTCCGGCAGCATTGTAAATACCAACTTGAATTGCCTCAGCATCCAGACCAGATCTGCAAAGCCACTTTACTTCTGCTGAACTGACTTCAGACGCAGAATTGGTACGAAGCCGTACCGAGCAAATTCCAAAACCACCTCCAGAATAATCCTGTGTAATGAGCATGGTAATGGCTTTGTCGATGTATTGCCCCATTACAGTTCCAGAATAAGCAATGCGATGATACGGGTAATTATTCTTATTCCCATTTACACATTTTGCATTGTAATATTCCATCGTTGCAATCGAATTAGCTGATCCATCGTATGAAAAGTTTAGATGAAAATCAACATCTGCGCTTACGGTACGTGCCGTCGCTAATTTCAATGCAGTATTCGCAGATCCTCCAGCAGAGGAAGAACCTGCATAATTGTGGGTATGAGTTGTTGGGGATTTACTATCCAAAGTCGTTTGCAAATTTGTAATATCTGCAATTTTGTGACTATGGGCGACAGATGCTTTCCCATCGATTAACCCTTTTAAGACTTTACCTTGATTCGCAGACAAGGAATCACTTACCGAGGATGACGTTAAATTATCTTGAATCCCTCTCCAAGTGTTGCTTCCTGGTATTCCAAGATTGGTGATATCCGTTTTTGTCATTGCTTCGGCAGTTACCACGTGCCCATGATTATCAATTGCAAACTTATAAAGTCCTTCATCATGTGCTGGGTAGGTTGGATGGGTATACACGGTATCTGCAGGCATCCCCCAAGATCCATCTCCTCGTAAGAAGTACGTATTTTCTCCACCTTTTGGAGCTGGTACCAAACCACTTTCTCCATTTACACTTGTCGTAGATCCTTTGAAGACGGAATAAGTTGTATTGGTTGGAGTTGCCCAAGTTCCATCTCCACGAAGAAATAATCCTTGATTTCCTTTCTTAGGAGCTAAAACAAAGCCAGAAGTACCATCGGTGGAACTTGTCGCACCGGTGAATACTTCTGGAACAGACCAAGTGGCATCTCCACGTAAAAATGACATGTGTTTTCCAGATGCAGGAGCTGGTACAAGACCAGTGACACCTGCTGTCCCAGAGCTCGCACCTGTCATGGTATTCACGGTATCTTTAAACGCTAAAGATCCTAAATGGTTCGCCAGTTTTTGAACGTTCGTAACATCGGTTGGGATGTTGCTATTTGTGGAACGATCGACTGACACACAAGAACCAATCGTTTTATAATTTAAATATATCTGGGTTCCATCGCGATTGTATTGAATCACTTGTACGATTCTTGATGTAGCCATACATTGTGTCCCCCTTTCACTATAATCTATGCGTTTTACGCCGTTATAGAGTTGTTTTCAAGGGGTCGTTAGAAAATTATCAGACAGGGTACAATATATTACCCGAGAAGAAACTCGGGGTAAGGTATGATAGAGTAACATCGCTAATTATACGTCCTAGGTGAAGGACAAACATTTTCTTCCCCTAGAGGTATCACCTCTCTGAAGAAAATCAAACACTATACGAAGGAAGAACTCGGCGGAAAAAGCTCGGTTCTTCCTTCCTCCTATTTATTATCTGGAAACTTCTTTATAAAGAATCATATATTATCTTTATGAAAGGAAGTAATTCCACGAAAGATCTAGTATAAATATTCTATATTAGATTAATTGCAAAGGAGGATAAAAAATGAGTACCAAAAAAGTGTCAAGTCCAGACTTGACAAAATCCGAAAAAGAAGCAATCAAAGAAAAGTACCAAGAAACAACATCCTTACGAGAGTATGTGATGACCCTTACGAAAGAGAACCCCGAAATCGATCTTGTCGCTTTAATGAAGCACATTCCAGAATTTACAAAGTATCTGTTACCAGCAGCGGAAAGCAAAGTATTTCATCTCTATTTTGTAAAAGAGATGAGTATTTCTGAAATTTCAGGCGTCGCAGATATTGGAACGTGTGTGGAAACAGAGAAGATTTTGAAACGGGCAGATAAAGCATTTCGTAAATGGGCACTTACATATCGTGAATAGAACGTAAATGAGAGAGGACGCGGGGAAACCCGCACCCTCTCCTTTTTTCTCTTTATACCGAATTTCTTCGTTCCGCCTTTGCTTTCGAAAGATTCTGAATACCAGCCATAGACGCAGCTGGAATTGCAGCACTTACAACAACTTCACCAGCCGCCATATGTTTTCCTTTTTTGGTCTTATGCATATTTGCTTCGTGTTGAAGTTCTGCCTTTCGATACAATGCTTCTGAATTTCCAAATAAAGAATCATCCCCTGTAAAACCACCATGGTTTGCAATGTGTTCGTATTCTGCTTTTTTCGAAGCATTTCCGAACTGTCTAAGACTACCATATCCAATAATCGCAATACTAAAAGCACCAATCCAATCGATGTTTCGTTTTACGTAATTTGCGGTATTACGAATGGATTGTGTGATTCCTTTTGGTCGACGGATAACACCATTTTCTTTGGCGAATTCTTCTGCTTTTTTATCAAATTCTTCTGATAGTTTCGCATATTCGTCCAGACGTTTCAGATAGTCTTCTGCAAAATCAAACACAGCCACATGACCAGCCCGAAGTTCTTTATCGATCCAACTCAACAAACTTTCAATCGGAACCTCGACTTTTTTACTCTTGATTTCATTAAGGACTTTATTTGATTTTTCGATGAGAGCATTTACTTCATCGATCATTTTGTCGGTCTGTTTTACATTTCGACCAGACTTATCATATTTTTTTAAGTAGGTCTTGGTTACTTTGTCAAGTTTGCCCATGGTTTCTTTTAATTCTTTTTGATATTTCACAACATCGTAGCATGTGATGCTTTGTTTTCCCTGTGCACGAGCACTATGACACTGTGCTTTAAGAGCAGCTAATGCTTCTCCTGCTTCTTTTGATTTTACTGTCTTCGTAATCTTCCCGCTTATCATTCCAATTGCTTTGGAAATCATTTCTTTAATCCCTTTAAAAAATGCTTTTAAGGCGGAACTTAAACTTGGGGAGTTTTCGGATTCCAGTAAATAAAGATCTTGATATGGAAAACAGCGTTCTTCTAAGATCTCTAATTCACAAGAAAAAATATCTTCAGAAGTAATCATAACGTTTCCACCTTTCATTTATAGTCTTAAATCAATGTGCAAGAAACTTACTTCCTAAAAACAGTATCGTAACTACGATAGAAAGGTGGCGAAATTACATGATCGATACCATAATGGAAAGTTTCCGTCGTGAGGAAGCTTCTCATGCAAGAGATCTGGCATATCTGATGGAAGATATGGAAGACGATACCATTGACGCTTGTCTGGAAATGGCGGAGTCCGATGATCCGATGTTAGAATCTGCTTATGATGCAGAAGATCCAGAAATTCAGGAGATGTTAGAACACATGGATGAATTGGATGATGGTGAAGAAGATGAAGTAAACCGTATCATGGAAGCTACAGAAGGGTTAAGCTTTGATCAGATGATCGGACTGGAACCAGTAGAAGAAGCCTCCAGTAACGAAGAGTAAACATATAAAGGAGAAATCAACGGTAATTGGATTTATGTTAAAAAATGTTAATACATGATAATGTGTGAACATGGACAATGCATATTTTATCCTAATACTCATTTATATATTATTTTGTAAATAATAATGAAAGAGGGTGAATTTATGCATAAATGCTGTAAAATACGCATTTATCCAAACCAAACACAAATTGGTATTATACAGAGAAATCTAAATGGATGTAGATTCGTCTACAATTTATACCTTGAATATAATCATCGTATATATGATACAGAAGGACTGTTCTTATCCGGTTATGATTTCTCTAAGATATTAACACAATTAAAGAAGAATGATGAAAATTATTCCTGGCTTAAAGAAATAAGTTCAAAAGCCATGAAAGATGCAATAATGACTGCTGAGAAAGCTTACAAACGCTTCTTTGCGAAGATTGGTGGATATCCGAAATTTCGCAGTAAGAAACGAAATCCAATTCATTCATTCTTCTTTGTGAAAGACAACATCAAGTTTTATTGTAATCGTAAAGATAAGAAAAATAAGATACAACTTCCGATTCTGGGAGAAGTTCGTATTACAGAAAAAGATTACCTTCCAGATAAATCCTTGGTAACTTCTGGACGAGTTATTTATGTGAATAATAAATATTATGTAGTATTTATTTATTCTATTGAACCAGAAATATATGTACCTCATTCACCAGGAATTGGATTAGATTTAGGAATCAAAAGTTATGCAACTTGTTATCGAGAAGATGGTAAGTGCTGGAGTTATCAATCTTATCTTAAATATAAGAGATACATAGAACTTGAAGAAAAAATCACAGATATTCAAAGAATAATATCTAAGAAATCTGAATTTAATTATGGACGTTTATTGAATGAATATTTCGATAACCACCATAATGAACCAAATGAAACGCAGAAAAATATTATGAAAGGAGAAAGCTATAACACTTCGAAAATACGTAAATTACGTAAAAAGTTAAGTATATTGTATGAAAAGCGTGTAAATTATGCAAAAGATCATATATTAAAGATGATTCATGGATTAATACAGACATGTCCAGAATACATTGCAATTGAAAATCTGGAAATTTCCAACATGTTAGAAAACGATTCAAATCACAAATTGCATGATTTAGTAGCGAAAAGCAAATGGTATTTCTTCCAAGAAAGGTTACTTAGTAAAGCGCGAGAATCAAGCGTTGAAATAAGGTATCCGAAAAAGAAATACTTTGCTTCCAGTAAATTATGCTCAAATTGTGGTCATAAGTTGAAATCTTTATCATTAGCAAACCGAACATATCATTGTCCGGAATGCGGCTTGGAAATCGATCGAGATTTAAATGCTGCTATTAATCTTTGTTTTATGAAGAAATATAAAATTGCATAACTAACGTATGGTGCTACACATACAAGAATCGACACTTACGAAGTGTTAAGAAGAGTATTTATAAGTACTTTTCTAGTAGCAGAACCAATATGGCAAGATTATTTGTTGTATTAAGTGATGGAAAAATTCCGGAACTTGGAAATATTCGGGGACCGATCACGAAGCCGTGTTCCATTGCAATTTCCAAAGTCATTCATATGGTAAACCGTGGTTTAGTGGTTCAGGAAGTAAATCCTGGAAATTTAAATGAGCGGGTTACGTTAACGTATCATAACGTTACATTATCAAATTTTGCGAAGAAACCTGTAGAGGTTGCAACCCCGGTTGCATCTCCAAAAGTAGAATCCCTTGTGAGTGAACCTGTAAGCTACTCTGCTCCAACGGTTCCTGCTGGGAGAAGCAACGTTGTGGTGGACGCCCCTAACGAAGCTAAAGCCGCAAAAGAATCCAGAGAAAAAAATGGAAAAAATTGGAAAGAGAACGGGAAACCGCAGCAACAGCGAGTAGTTCCAGTTACCAAATCTGATTTTTAAGAAGAAAGAGAATACTACAACGTGGTATTCTCTTTCTATTTTTATTTGGATAATCTCTTAAGACTTTATAAAAGGAGGTAGATAAGATGAATTACAGTTATAAACTTAAGAGTTTGGTATATGATGGGTTTCCAAGGTTATCCGTAGAAGCTTATCCGGATGCACGCCCTCAATTGTTACGTGTGAATAAAATTCGTACTGCCGTATATTCAACACTACACCAAATAATAAATAAAGATGAACTCTCAGAAAAAATGGTGGATCAGATCATAGATACCTGTGGAGAAAGAGTCTCAGAGAATTCGCTTCTTGTAATTCGGCAATATTTTGGATACTTAGCACTTGAAAATTTATTAAGAATAACCGAAGACGAACACATGCACACCGTGTTCGATAAAAGACTTGAACGATTGTATGCAAACTTATTACAGAACTGCAAAAATAGCCATATGAGCGAATTTGAAACTGCATGCTCCTATTTTGTTTGTGCCTATACCTTAGCGATAAAAAGAATAGACGATATGCACTGGATAATGTCTCCATTTGCAAGTGAATTTGATCCTTATATCAGTTATTATCCATTCATACAATTTGCTTCTTCCTATGCCCACTGTTTTAAATATTCTGATACCACGAAAGAAGAGATTATAAATGCCTGGTTAGAATGGAGGAGGGAACATGTCAAATATAGTATCTTCGGTATTACCAAAAATACCTGCAGCGAACGTATATGCATGCACCATTAGTCCGTTTCCATATTACAACGGAAACGGACAAGTTGAATTTGACAAGGTGATGGTTGCAATCAATCAACCAAATTCTGGATTGTATAAAGAACTCATACACAAACTTGAACACGGTAAGGTTGCTGTTGGAGATGTCATCCATCTCACCAATTTATCTATGTCTCTTGTTGTAATTGGCGCAACTCCGTATTATCAATTTGCGAAAATAAAAGAGGGGGATATAAAATGACTACACGTCACGTAATCTCTATCTGTGCAACTGAACATGATTTGGTGGAATTGCAGACATCTGCGGATTCTAGGATTAGACGTGCATTAATACCATTTCAGATAAAGTATCCGACAGATGAATTTCTTATTTACGTTGCAAATTTACATAAAATGTTTTTATTGCGTCAAGATCCTACAGGGATTGGTATAGAATTTGTAGAACTTGATACCCTTAGCGAAACGAATACACTCGTAGATCCACCTCTGTCTTTAGAAAACGAAACAGAAAAGTCAACGCGATCTATGAATCGATGTTTGAAATTTTTATATGAGGAGAAAGATCATGAACAAACGAATCAAGAAGAAACAACAGAAACGAATGCAAGCAAACCGAATTCATCCGAATGTCAAAGTAACAATAATCGACGTGACAACTTTTGCGGATTTTGATGTTATGGATGCTGAAACGGCTTGTTCCATAATGAATCATCCCGAATCATCACTCCCACATATACCGACACTAAATGAAGATGAGGAAAGGAGAAAATAAGATGAAATGGCGAGTAAAGAAAAAACAACTAAAACGGTATGAGCGTAAAAATCACGCGATTTTGCTTAGGATAGACTACCCGGTAATAATAACAAAACGAAGAAAAACGATCCTTCGACTTCATAAAGTAAAACCTTGGATGTTAAACGAGGTCATGATTCGATACACTATCAATCCATACTTATATACCAACGATCCATACTCATATACCAACTATGTGTATAATCGCTCAAGTTCTCTGGAAAAGGGCGGAATAGTACTATGAACCTGAGAATGGAAAAGAAGAAAGAGAAACAAAAATTGGAAGAATTATGGGAAGCAGCCTTAGGTCCAGAACCACAATTGCTTCCACATGAACATCGAAGAAAAGCAAGGATTCAAATACAAAAGAAATATCCAGAGACATATGAATTTCGATTCTATGAGGATATGTGTGTATAGACTTTTAAGATAGGGATGAGGACTTAGATGAAAAACCGTATTCGAAAAAAGAAACAAAAACAAGCACAGCCGTATATGATACAGGTTTGTCGACACCGAGGACGAGATAAAAAACGAAAAGTAAAATGTTTTATAGGTGTTATTGGGGGACCGACTCGCAACAATAGAGTTTATTCTGAGGAAATGGTTTCACAAGCAATTCAAAAACTCGATCAGCACGCAATTCCACTTCGTGCGGAAGATGGACTTGGCTTTGATATCTTGGAATTCGCTGAAAAACTACAGCAACAATTTCCAAATTGGAAAGTGGACTCCTCTCACCCCGAATAATTCCCCGTGCAAGTACAGCCAGGAAACAGATCTATAACTTAGGAAATGAGGTGACCGACATGATATTTACGACTGAACTTGACCAGTACGCCATGACATGTAATTTAAATTTAGAGAAAATCTCCCGTCAATTTGACCGAGAGTTTCAACCTATCGTATACGAATCGGAAGCACCTTATTTAGAAGCCGGTCTTATGGAACCAGTACAGAAGTTTTTTACGAATCTCGTAAATACGTTAAAAAATTTTGTCCGTCAGATTCAGGAATCGGTTCAGGCTACGATTCGTACCAAAAATATCAAACGCCAATTACGTGCATTTCATGCTGAGCTGGAAACGATCGAAAAAGACCCAACCAATAAAAAGCATACTGTCCGGATGATTGATGTAGAAGCACTTTCTGCTTGTATGACAGATGCTGCAAACGATCTTTACAAAATTCACAAACGAATGGTAAAAAATAAGTACCGTCACTTATCTGAGCTAGATTCCGATGTAAAAAAATTCAACGAAATCTATAAAAAATCAGAGACTCGTTATAATACGATTATGGAAAAAGAGATTAATATGTCTGTACGAAAAGCCATTAATCTTATTGAAGACGAATTAACCGGAAGACGGCCACTTATCAAAGCTATGAATCAAGCTATTCAAAGTTGTGAAGAAATGTCTCGTTATGTGGATCAAATATCACAAAAACGAGATTTGTATGGAGCAGATATGTTACCAGCTTATATGTCTGCTGGAAAACGTATTACAAGCAAATTTACCAATTTTATCCAACGTGGTGTTGGAAAAGGAATTAGCAAGTTGGTTGGTGGGGCAGTTTTCTTACTTGCTTAAAATAAAGAACTAGTTCTAATTTTAGAACTAGTTCTTTTTTAACACAATCCGTAAATCAATCGGTTAGAATTAATGTAATATCTTATTGAATCAGAGAAATCTAATATACATATTCCTCTCTGGTCAGAAAAGTTCATAGGATTGAAACAGATCCATTCGGTAGGAGGATAAAAAATGCTCAAATTATTATTTAAAATCATTGGTTGGCTGATGTCAGCTCTACTAATGATAATTATTATTACTGCAATTCTAGTCATTGCCTATGTGACTTTAAATATTATAGGACTTGTTATGTCGGTTATGGGGATCTTGGTATTTCTATGGGTCCTGAAAAACTGGCTTATCGGGTAATAAAAAAAGAACCAAGCATTGATTTGCTTGGTTCTTTTTTTGGTTACTCAATGATCTTTTCCTCTTCCGTAAGAGCTTGGTATTTTAAGATATCATTTAAGTCATGATATAGATATAGAGCGGCTAAATCAACTGGAATTTTTTTGTTGTATTCGACATCGACGTAATAGCTGATTCGATCTTCCATCTCGGTATTAGGATCAAAGATAGGAGCATACTTGTCGTAATCTTCATCCAGTTTCTTTTTTCCATCTTCTCGCTTCTGCTCAATATAACCATTCTCAATGTTGACTTTGATATTTGGAGTTTGCTTAAATCGTTCTCGTAAGAAATTCATTACATATTCTGGGTTTTCACAAGTTTCTGGCACGTTAAATTCCATTTTCAGATGTTCCCATCCAGGCTCCTTCGTAAGACTCTCAAAATGATCCATCTTTCGTTTTAATTCATCCAAGGATGAGAAGACGGTATTCTTGTACCCAAATCCAATGGTTTTATACATTGGAGCATAGGTATTCTCAAAGAACTCATACGTCCAACTTTTCTCTTTCGTATGAAACGTTGCTTCTAAGAATCCTTTTGCATCTTCTTCTCCAAATTTCCATCGACTAAAACTTCCCACATACATCATATACGGATCCATCATAGTATGTACATGGTAATGCCCAAACACCACCAACCCATCACAGATCTTACGAAGTTCTCCCGTTCGAAATACGGGAACTCGTCGCTTGACATTTTTTCGATCCTCAATGGCGGATGCTGCTTTTACCATGGCTTCTCGAATGGTTCCATGGCCTACAATTAATTGATAATACTTCTCTTTTTCTGGATTTTCAAAGTATTCCTTATAATACTCATCCGGATCCGTCAGAAGTTCTTCTGGTAAATATAAGACATTCATTTCTGGAAATAATTCTTCCTCACAAACGTGATAAATCACTTTAAAATCACGATGTCCCATAATTCCCTGGATTGGGCCATATTGATTTTCTTCATGCGATTCGGTTCCGTACACCATGCGAACTTTGGTTTCTGGTTTTAGGCGACTATCTATCTCTTGTAAAATCTCAGTCGCCAATTTTGTATTCTCATCGTTTAAGTATAACTTATGTCCAAAATAATCTCCAGCAAAAATTACAAAATCAATTTTATTTTTTTCTAAATAGGGATAGATCACATGTTCAAATTCCTGTTTTAATTGCTCTCTTGGCATATCTCCAATGTGAATATCCGCTAGGAAAATTCCTTTTACTTTTTTCATTTTCATCACCTCATAGAAATGGTATATAGTTATATGTCAAATTGTTATTTCATTTTCAATGCTTATAAAAAAGTATCGGGAGTGTAACGTTATATTAGACATCTTAAGTGAAATCCATTTTCCTTGGATGCTGATATATTATTTTTGTGGACAAAGATCCACTATAACATTTTTCATTTGAAAGGAGAAAATGAGATGAGCGATTCAAGAGTAAATCCGAAAGTAATCGGGGGTAAGACATCTCAGGGAACCAACCTCTATGAAAGAAGGACTGTTGCTGGCTTAGTACCAGACCAGGATAGGGTTCCGTACTCAGTAAGAACTTCTGAAATTATTAGATTCCTTCAGAAGAAACTCGATGTCATGATTACAGACATCAATAATAACTTAACCGATAATGTACCGCCGATCCCACAGATTCAGTTAAAAGGGTATACGGTGAAAATGTCCGGCAAACATTATCCATTTATTTTAACGATGCCGGCAACCGCGGAATTTAAACCGCAGCGGAAAAATCAGCAGAACCGCAACACAGGAAAGACATCTGAAGTTGATATTTCTCAGGATTTGCAGGATGACGATGACAGCCAGGGAACAATTAAAGTATATCGTCCAATCTACAATCTTCTGCAGGGATATATGTATGATCCGCAGGTCTTCAAAAATCCAAATATTTATGGAGCCATGGGTCTGAATGCAGAAGGAGCAAGAAAATGTAGACATCTTGCGTCCTTTAAGAAAACCCGTAACAAAGGTGGCTCTGGAGCCATCATGATTCTTCTGGATCCGTTTGCGCTTCTTCATGCAATGTTAATGATTCCGGGAGATGATCGTCTCTTTAACGTTATGATGAAACAGGCGGATCGTGTTAAAGATGGCGAGTACATTTACAAAGTCAATAGGACGTTAAAGAAGAAAAAGAATGGTGGTAAGGGAACGTCTGAGTTTGATTCTCTGATTCGTCAGATTAATCATTCCGCAGGAGCTTCCTTAAATTAATCTTTTCCGGAAGGAGCTAATCCAATTTTATTTGGATTAGCTCTTTTTTTAACTTACGAAAACTGTAAGATAAAAACCAAAAGGAAAGGACGGGTCGAAGTATGGAGGAAATTCGCCCCAATCAGTTGGACATTGCGTTCAATGTATTGAAGATTAAATATGCAGACTATGATCGTTCCATTATCAATAGTAATTGGAACTTGCAGCCAGGAGACCGTGTCAATGTGTTTATCAATTTGGAATCCGCTTTTAAAAATATCTCCATGATTCCAGATTTGGAAAACCAGCTTATGGTTCAGAGAAATTTTGAAGCCATCATCGCAGCGGACATTTTAAATTTGGCAGGTCACTACAAACGATTCTTTATGGGAAATCAATTGGATACCCGGGTATACTTATATCATACGGATTTTACCAGTGAGCATTACAACCAATCCAAATACAATGAAAACTATCGTTCCTATTACCGTTGTAAATTTACACAAAATCCAAAATTTGTGTATTTCACCGATGCCCTAATGGAACGTACGTTACCACTCGTAGAAACCTGTTGTGGGTTTATTCCAAGAGTCTATTATATCAAAGCAAAAAATATTGAAGGAAGTGTCGTCCCATATGTCATTCAACAGGACGACCTTGAGCGTGGAGACAACAGGAAGAATTTCATCATCGGGGATGATTTTTATGACACCCAATACGGAATGCTTCCTGGCTTTTTAAACCATTATGTGAAACGATTTGGAACATCCAAACCACTCATTACCTGCGACAACAAAGAAATTTTGGTATCAAAATTTGGTTTGCCTGCCGAATATTGTGGTCCATTCGTTTCTTGTTTTGAAACGTATTCGTTATATACGACACTGCTTAGTTGTAGAGGAGATCGAATACGTACCATTGATACCTTAGCTGGTATTGGGATTCGAACACTCACCGATTACATTCGAGATGCAGAGCGTACCAATCACATTCAAGAAACGACGACCAATCCCACCATGTTGAGTGAGATGTTTCCAGACGAATTTCGAGAGGAATACGTCAATAATTTTTACTGTACTTCTATCCCTGCAATTTATGAAGAATTGACCGATGCTGAAAAATTATCGTTAACCACACAACGAAAAGATCGGTTTGATAACCAGGGATTATTGGAGCTTAACAATTCCATCTTTTCACACCGTCCACTTATTTTGGAGACTCTGTGTATCTGACAGTCCCTTAACAAATGGTGGAGGTGACCTTAAAGATGGCTATCTTTTCAAACCAGGACCGATTCTTAAAATGGCGGTATACTCCAGCAGAACTCTATATTTTATATCCTGGAGAAACCCCAGATCAGGTCCCAAAAGAACGACTCATCTCCTTGATGATCCAGCACGATTATGAAGGAAACTTGTATCCCATTATTCGGATTGAGGTTGTCTTGGAGCAGAGTCGTTATTATAAAATTATCAAACACAAAAACGACGTGCAGTTTAAACTGCGAATTCAAAAATCGTATCAGGTATTTGGACGAGAAACTTGGTCGATGAACCAAGATTATATCAACGATACGTTTAATCTTATCTTAGATGATTCTGACATCGATGTCGATGAAGGAATTAAGGAAGCACAATCTTCTTCCAACTTCAAAGTCATGCAAAAATCGGACCTCAATAGTATGAGTTCCGTAGACAATCGATTTGAATTTTTTTTATTCAAATCCTCTACGATCAAAGCTGGTCGTACGACGGTTAACCGAGTTTTAAAAAATGCAACAGTCACGGATGCAATCAACTACATTGCAAGTAAAGCAGGATTCGATCATTTATTAATGGCTCCTACGGATAACAATTCCCTCATTGAGGAACTTGTCATTCCTCCAATTAATGCCGCAATGGCATTTCTATTCGTAGATAGCTATTATGGGCTTTATAAAACCGGATCTATGATTTATATGGATTTGGATCGTGGATATATTATGCCTTATAACCACAAATGTCGTTGCTGGGAAAGTAAAGAAACCAAGGAAGTCAGTATCGTAATTCCAAAAAAAGGGACTTCTTTTAGTTCTGAACTTTGTACCGTAACCAAACAGGACGACCGAAACACCAAGTACATCGTTGGTAGTAATAGTAACATTTCCATTCAAAACGATTCTATTACCTACGATATCTTGGTTGGAAATGATATTGAATCTGTAAATTCTTACGACGGAGACGTTTCAACAGGAACCGCTACCACGACAACGAAAGATTCGAATATTAGTCGAACCGTAAAGAATGTAACTGAAAATCCGTACTTTAATAGTACCTATGTAAAACAAAGTGAATCCAGGAACGTTGTCATGGAACTCATGTTGTCCGATTATGATTTAGATTACTTAAAACCGAATAAAGTTTTCCATATGATCTTTGAGGAAAGTAAATTGAATCGAAAGTACAAAGGGTATTACAAATTGGTGCGTGCAACCCATACGTTTACTTTAACGGGCGGACAATTTCAGTTAAGTAGTGATGTTGTTGTGAAGAAGATGAATGCATAATTTAGGGTATACAGGTTTTCCCTGTATACCCTTCTTTTTACCCGTAAATTGATTTTGAGTGCTGATATATAATTTCCATGAATCGGAGAAATAATATAAATAAAATTTTCATCTCTGATCTGAAAATTAAATAGGGTTGAAATAGACTCAAAGAGGTCAAACTGATCATCCTCACCAATAGGTAAAAATGTATGATCCGGTGGAGGTATATAACCAAGAGCCGTAGAGGTAATTATGAATAGAAAAGATATTGAAAAATATGCGATCTGGACAGTTGATTCAGAGTATATTAAAATTACTCTGAATTCCATCCGGAATCGAATAGACAGCAACGAGGATCTCGGAATCCTTTATGGTGTCGAGTATGATACTCTTATCACCCAAGTAAACGAGCTCTGTGACTATGCGAGCACAGAGCTCGAAATAACATGGTTGTCAGAAAGAATCGTCGAGATGCATAAATGCATTCTCGATGATCTTCATCTGTTAGAAAAAGGGACAGACAGATCTACTTCATGGATCACGTCACGCGATCGCGCGATGACGTGTGAGAGATTATTGGGGACGTATAGAGGTTTCAAACTTCGAGATAAGGCCACTGAGGCCCGCATCGAGAAGACTTTTCGAAGGTTGATTTCCATTTGTAATGGAGGCAACATGGGAAAGGAGGTAAGACCATGTTAACATCCTTCATCAAGGCACTCATAGTGCCGATAGTAATTATCGCAATCCTTATGGGTTGCGTCATTGTGACGTTTACGGCAGCGTCACAGATAAACAATGCCGTTTCAGAACTCAGTAGCGCAATAGAAGTTTGCGCTGCTGAAATTCATGTGGATCATTGATTATCTCGATTCACTTATAACCTATATCAGGTTATGGTGGATCGGGATACAGTTATATCGTCTCGATGTTGAACTTCAAAACCTGGAGTACTTCATCGAGATGAATAGCCGGGATAAAGAAGAGTGATGATTAAATTCATCACTCTTCTTTTTTTTTATTTTTACTACTGTTGTACAGGTTGCTGAGCCGGCTGAGCTTGTGCTCCATTGGCTCCTGTATTATTAGCAGCTCCTTGTCCTTTTACAAACGGTTTCATTGCTTTAAAGAAATCGTTAATACGATCTCTCACCGCATTCATAACGCAACCATTGTATGTAAAGACACACTGCTGAATTGCATCATAAAGACTCTTTGTGGAATTGCTTTTGCCTGTATTTGCATTGTTTGCATCTTTGTTTACATTGGTATTTACTTTCACAGTCGCTTTGGTGGTATCTCCATCATTACCAGTTTCCCCATCTTCTAATAACACAAGAAGATCATCCATCTTCTCTGTTACAGATTCGGTTACATAGGTACTTGCAATCATAGAAAGTGCATTTTCCACACCACTAAGAGCACTTGTGAGCTTATTCATTCCACTTGTATAATACATCTCACAGAAGTTGGCAATTGCGCTCATTTCACTCTTTAAACCACTATCAGCATATGTCGCAACTTCCGCCTGTAAATCAGTATGATTTCCAGGACCAAGCTTAAAGTAGTTGGTAAGTGGAGTTGAAATACTTCTACACATTTCTGCAGCAGTAGAGCCGTTGGTAGCAAGATTGTAATTGGAGAAGCATTTACTAACGACATCTCCTTCTTTGGAATTTCCCAGGGTATCGGATTTCATGTTTCCAATAACACCCGTAAATTTTGTAATATCAGATAAGATATTATCCCAAGACATCTTACTGTTATATGGAAGAATCTGGACACTCTGATTGGTGTAGTTATGAGATAACAGCTCAGCTTTGTGATGTTTGATCCATAAGGAATACACCATAGACTGACCGTTGTCCATTGTAACTGCTCGAGTACTCATATTCTGGGTAAACTTCTTAATGATCTCCTGGAATTTCTTGTTGATGGTATCTTTCAGTTCGTTTAACTTCATTCCAATACTTGCAGATTTCGTTGCATTTCCCTGTGCGGCCTGCGCCTGGTTAGTACCATTTGCATTTACAGAGTTTGTGCCGGCTGGAGTAGTGGTTCCACCATTACCCGTTGCAACCGGATCTCCTACTTCATACATCTTAATACCACGAACTTTTTCATACCAAGCTTCTACACAGGTTTCCTGAAGAGAGGTCATTAAAATCTCGGTTACACCATGTTCATACTCATACTGAAGTTTGTCCATTTCTAAGACATAATCCGTTTCATCAGATTCCTGAACTCCGATTGGTTCTTCTCGATCTTCATCCATTTTGACAGAAATTTTTTCTGCATTGATAGCAAGTTTCTTTAACCGAGCCATCATATTCCCTGCAATCATATTGACCAGGTTTCCATACTGCTCTTTTAAAGAAACCATAAACACACTGAGCTCTTTGATTGCTGCCGTATTTTTATACTCATCGGTAATCTTCCACGGATGAGATACTGGATCGGAATATCGCTTCTCCAGAATATTCATTTTTTCTTTTACATTTCCGATATTCTCAGCAATGGTTTTGATATTCTGTGGAAAATCTTTTACCTCATGTAAAATTGTGAGGTAAATATCCAGATTCCCGTTTCCCTCAACTGCAATTTCACAAGCTTTGTCGTATTCCGTTGTATCGGATGTCATCTTTATACGTTCTGAATATCGAACATCAATCGGATTGTCAAGACCTGCTTTTTCTAACAGATCATCGGTTGATAAAAGATAGTCATCACTTGCAGCAGACATCTTATCAAGAGATGCAGATAACGTACAAAGAACTTCCATAATCGAATTGTAGGAATCCTTTTGATAAGTACGTTCCTCAATCATACCATCTAAGGTACTATCCGGATCTTCCAATCCAGAAATTCCACGATTGATGAGCATTCCTTTATGGAACTCCATAATATTTCCTGCCAGATCTTCATAAGCAGAACTATCTTTAGCCATCAATGCATCCGCTAAATCTCCAGTTGCATCGGAGATAATAGAAGATCCATAAACACCTTCTCGAATTAACGTCTGTTCGGCATAAGAAGAGACGGACTTTATTTTCGCCAGCGCATCATTACAAATAATGGAGTTATTGACAAGCGCATGAATCTTTCGAAGAACCGCATAGGTAACAAAAGAAATCACGTCGATCAATCCACGATTCAATTTATAGTTACAGTGATTGAGTTTAGAAGCATATTCAGGATTTTTCTGGCAAATTTCAACAACTTTCTGATTTCGAATATTCGCGGAAGAAATGAGTTCCTGAATCGTACTCATTGCCTGTTTTGCTTCTGCAATAGTGGTTGCTTTTACTCCATTAAAAGTAGAAACAAATGGAAGAACGAAATTCTTCACATAAGATTTGGACCAATCAATGATCACTAAGCTGTCTTGTACCATTGCTGCTTTTGGATCTAAGGTATAAAGATCTGCCATAGAGCTTCTAACAATCTGATGTTTTACCGTTTCTGAAAGCATGTCTGCTCCCAGTTTTAAAAAGATTGCCAGAGTAGAATTATCCAGACTTCCTTCCGTTGCTGCCTGGTACATCTGTGCAATCAAAGTGGTTAAGTTCTGGTCGTAATCTTTTAAATAATCAAAATTAAATTTGATGTCAGTGCTATGAAGCTTTGGAAATGGTCCAAGGCTTGGTTTTGCAGAATTTTCCAGACTCTTCATAATTGGTGTAAACTCAATCGCATTTACCCACATATCGGATAGATCATTCACCGCATCCCCAATGGATTTTCCATAAATGTCATTGCTTACATCAATTAGCATTGTCGCACCTTCATTATAAAAAAGATTCTGACTAATTGCTAAAAAAGAAGAGGAATCAAACTCTCGATAGCAAGATTCCATTCCCAGAATGAAATTATTTACCGTATTCATGATTTTCCTCCTTTTCCACCAGCAGATGATGCATTTGCATCCGCCATCGCTTTAAACATTTTATAATTCGCGACAGCACTCCGTGCAAGTCCATGCTTCTGATCGATTCCAGTTGCTTTACAAAATCTTTCCAGGATTGCATATCCTTTTGTACATTGCTTCTGATTGTAATCAAGAGTGCGAAGTGCTTCTGCACGTTTGTCCTGTTCCCACTGTTTGAGAGCGACTTTCATACGATAATTTGAGATCTGATCGGCTTTATAATCTTTTTTTTTTACGATCTGTTCACCCAATTCACGCATTACTTTCTGGCTGGCTTTTGCAGATTCTAACGTATCTTTTTTCTTTTTCGTGCAATATTCGTTAATCTTGTAACAACTTACAAGCAAACCAGCAACAGCTCCAGCAGCTGCAACTGTTTTTAAGAATCTGCCATCTGGGTTATCCCAGTCTTTTTTCAGCTTCTCGATTTTTCCTTTTAAGGTTTTTGGATCTTTTTCTTCCATCAGCTTATCTACTTCTTTACTTAACTCATTGATATCTTTCATATCTCGTAAGTTAATTGCTCCTTCTGTAGAAAGCTGCATAACCTTTTTCTTTAAATCTGGATGTGCCGCAAGCTCTCTTTCCAGCTGCTCTTGTGCTTTTCTGGCCTGTGCTTCTCCAGACATAAAATGAGTACCCAGGTTTTCAATGAATTTGCCAATCTGTATCACAAGATTACGAATCGCAGCACCAAGTTTTTCTACAAAACTTTGAGGTACCTCCTGTGACTGCTCAGCCTCTCCAAATAAAGATTCTTCTAATCGTTCTGGAGATAACTGCTCTAATGTATATTCCTGGAAAATATTTTCCACAATATCATACGCCCGTGATACTCCTTTGTTGAGTTCATCAATATATGATTCTGCATAAATGGATTCTCCAAATGCGGTGCTTAATCCTACCTTATACATTCGGTTATCCTCCTTTCTAAAGTTCGTTTCCGTTTAACTATTTGTTTTAAGGGGCGAAAAATACAGGGTAGAAGAAAAAATTCTACCCTGTATACTTATTTTTTTTACTTTCCACTAACCGCTTTCGTAACTTTACCGACACCGCTCTTAAGAGCACCGCCGACATTCTTTACTCCTTTTGCTAAAGCACTATCCTTAATACCATGCTTTCCGGATGGATGCATTGCGTTCTTGACCTCATTTCCAATTGTACCAACCACGGTCTTTCCATAAATACCTTCCCTGGCTGTTTTCTTTGGTAATATGGCTTTCTTGCTGATATATCCAAGTTTATCTTTCGCGCCACCAGCAACTCCATGGATAGCAGTATCTAAACCAAGATCTTTGATCGCATTCAGTGTTTTTCCAGTATCTTTATTGTCCATAAGCTGTTTACGCATACGGCCCTGGCTGCCAAACGGAGTGAATTTACCAGAAATCATCTCCATCACGTCATTCACCGGTCCAAGTGCAGCGGAAGACATATCTGTATACAGACTCTGGGTGACCCACATCCGAAGACGTTTCAAAGATACAAAATGACCGAGGGATTTTAAATCTCTGTCGAAATTTTTAAACTGCTTTGCACCCATTGATTTCTGTACAGATTGTAAGATATCCTCATCGGAATGCATGATGTTTCGCATCAGTCTTGCAAACTGTCGGTTTGCACCACCCATATTGATGGCAGATGCAGCACCCATAGAAACAGCGATTCCTTTTCCGTTGTTTTTGATAAAATCTTTGCATTTCTTAGTAATCGCATCAATTGGATGATTCGGATTTTCTTTACAAGCCTGAATCTCCGTTTCACATTCATCCATGAGTTTTTTGTATTCCTCTTGTACTTTTCGGTAGTCACGTACGGTAACTTTTTTATTTGCAAGTGATGGATCCTCTTTACAAGCAGCCTTAAACTTTTCGTATGCTTCTTTCTCCTTTTTATCCATGAGCTTCTCATCGAAAAAGTTTTCGATCATACTAATGATTTTACGACACATATTAAGAAGACCATCAATTGCTTTTTTAAAGCCGGACACACTCTTTTCCTGTGCCTGTTTATTTTTTTCTTCTTGTGCTTTTACCTCTGCCGCTTTTGCTTCTGCTGCTTTTTTTTCTTCTTCTTTTTTCTTAGAACCAAAAGCTTCCGTAAAGCATTCATCAAACATGGAAAGTGGCTTATATTCCATTAGAGCTTCTTCCATGATATGAAGTCCTTCCAGGATTGCACAGTTTTCCATCATCAGATCATTTTCGAATGGCATGTTGTCCCTTCTTTCTATATCAAATAAAATATGGGTGGGTGAACACAAATTCCCCACCCATAAAGTCAATACGTTACAAATTATTCTTCAACTGGTTCCTCTTCATCAAAAGAAATACCAAATTCTGTGTTGAAACTCTCCAGGAGAGCTTTCAAACTATCATTCTCTGCTGTTTCTTCTGGTTTCTCTTCCACAGATAAACCAGCTTCTGTTGCTGCTTGCTCCAATAAGGTATCTGCATCCAGATCAATCTCCGGATCCTCAAGAGCAGATTCTTCTACTGGAGTTTCTTCCTCAGGTTCCTCAGTAGATTCTTCCGTTGGAGTTTCTTCTGGAGTCTCTTCCTCAGTAGATTCCTCAGTTGGAACTTCTGGAATTGGATCCACAGCTGGTTCGGAAGCATCTTCTTTCACAGTTTTGTCGATCTCTTTTTCAGCCTCTGCTGCAGTTTCTGGAATTTTTTCTTCTGGATCTGAATTTAACGGTTTTGCAGCTTCCGCTGCTTCCGCTAAAATGTCATCCGTTTTATCTCCGGAATCTACATAATCAGCAGACTCCATATGAATTCCCAGAACTTCTTCCTCTAACTGCTGCATATAAGCAAGAGAATTCTGAATATCTTTTTCCAGATCTTCCGCGGATTCTTCTACGGTAGACTCCTCTTCCTCTGGAATTTCTGCTGCGGGTTCATTATGAAGCGCTTCGAATACAGATTCAAGAAGAGCAGAAGCATCAAAAGATTCCTCTTCCTCAACTTCTAATTCCATAGATTCTTTTGTTTCAGCAGCTGCTTCTTTTTTCTCTTCTTTTTCAATGGCTTTAGACTGCTTAGATGCTTTCTTAATTCCATTACGAAGAGAAAGAGCGCCACGAAGATTGGCTGCTGCAGATGCTTTTGCAAGCTGCTTCTGAGCACCAATTGCCTTTTCAAAAATACGAGCAGAATCTGGTTCCATACCATCAATCGGAGCATCAATACCCTCGATGGATTTCTCTGCAGACTGCTCTTTTAAAGCGATCATAAGGGTAGAAAGTAAAGAAATCGCATTGGTAAGATCAGTTGTTTCAGATTTCTTTCCAATCGCCTGACGTTTCTTATTCACATCGGTTACGATATCATCGATCGCTTTGGAATCTGCCTCTGTAAATTTCTTAGAAGCTTTTCCTTTTGCAATAATTTTCTGAATAGAATCCATACCGCCTGCGATTATTTTTGCTTCATCCTGATACGGATCATAGCTAACATTTACTTTACCAAGTTTTGGATGTTCTTTACAAAGAACACTTGCTGTCTCAATTGTCTTCTGATAAGAAGGATCTTCGACAATTTTGGTAATGGAAGCATTAATTTTTGCAAAATAATCGTTGGAATTTCGTTTAATTCCACCGATGGATTTTTTTAACTTATCCATACATTTTTCATAGGCAACATCATATGCTTCATTGACTGCCTCTAATGTAATAGATTCATCCTGCTTCGCAGTAAGCTGGGCAGTTTTTATATCTACATTATAATCCGCAACGACATATTCGGTAAGAATTCGAAGTTTGTCTGCGGTCGTATCAAACTCTTTTCCAAAAGATTCCATCTCCTGGAAGGTTTCCTCAAATAAACTCATGATAAATCCTCCTTTAGAGATCCTGGATAATCTGGTCGAACTGCTGTAAAGATTCCGGTTCCGGACCTTCCATCATTTCTCGATATTCATCGCCAATTCCAAAGAGATCCTCTACAGATTCTTTAGTAGGCTCTGTGGGTTGCTGCTCTGGCTGCGCATTCTGATCTGCATTTGCGTTGTCTTTCGGAGTTTCATTTTCATCATCATCTCCAAGATCGTCACCGCCGCCTACCAGTTTCCTTACTTTGTTAAGCAGGCCTGCAATTCCATCCACCAAACATTTTCCGCCAGCTGGAATAACTAAAGCCATTACCTGAAGTACCGCTTTTAACCACGCAATTGCTTCTTTGTACCATGGGAGCTGTACGTTGTCTGTATTATCGGTATTCATTTCTGCATTTACAGCACTCGTATCTACTTCCTGTGCATTAGCAGCTGCATTCTTTGCAGCGTTTGTCCGTCTATTTTTCGCAACTCCACCATCTTTGTAGCCAGTTTTTGGTTCATCACTGGCATTTCCAATCTGTATTGAGATATCATTCATGATAGCTTCATATTCAGCTTTAGACGTAGCATCTAAAGTAAATCCTTTTAATTCCTTAATTGCATTTTCTGCTTCTTTTGGTTTTTTCTGATTTAAAAGATTTCTAGCTTTATCCAGAATTGGCTTGACGGTATTTCTTGCTTTTCGACCCAGGGATTTCACCTTTTCGGTTCCAGCCTGCACAACATCCTGACCTTTCGCCAGAATAGATTCATCACGAGTGGCTCCATCACCCTCTGATAAATTCGGATCTGCATTGCTTTTCTTTTTATTACCAACAGTTGCAGTTCCTCTAGCCGGATCCGGTTTATGTGTTGTAGAATTGTACGCTGTTTGTGCTTGGGCTGGATTACTTACCTGAGCTGTTCCACCGTCGGTGTAATCATTATTGGTATTATTCGCATCAAGGATGCTGGATCCACTTCCCTGAGAAGTGTTTGCAGAAGTAGCTGTATTTTGTTTTTGATGTTTTTTATTAGCAGGCTGAACTTTCTGCTGTGCCGGTTTCTGTGCGGCTGGCTTTTGATCTGGAAGAGACTGTACCTGTTTTTCTAAAGAACGTACTTCATTAGACCATGTATCACCATCTGCTCCAGTTGCTCCATTCGCATACCCACGCGCACTGTTTAATGCCTTGATTGCAGCAGCTTTATCCTGTTTTGCAATTGCATTTTTCACAGCACTAATCTTCTGTGCATATGCCTGCCGAGTTCCAGAAGATGCTTCCATAAAAAGACCATCATAAGCTGAAAGACCGTAAGTAGACTCGGTTACTGTTGAAGCACCGCTCTCCTCTACAGATTCTCCAGTCGGTTTGGCATTTTGTGCTTTCTCGGCCTCTTTTTGTTTTGCATCATCGATATTTTTTTGTGCTGCGTCTTTCACCAGATTGGGTCCTTTTTCCAAAAGGGTTAACAGCTTATTTGCCTGGTTTTGTACATCTGTGGCTTCTTTCTGAATTCCCAACCACTTTCGTACATATCCTTCAATACCACCCTTTGTTTCAGTTGTTTCAGAGGACTTCTTGGCAGCTTCAGATTCTTTACTACCATCAATAAAAACACCAAGCCCCATCGCGGTTGCAAATGATGCCACCGTAACAGCTTTAATACTCAATGTGGTATGATTCTTCGCAGCGTTTTCAATCTTATTCATAGTTTCTTTGATTGCATTCAATGCCTTTGGAATAAATTTTACGGCATCACTCATTTTTTTGGATTCCTCGGCAGTCATTGTTACAGTTGCATCGTCTGGAACACTGTTCAACTTACTGAGATCCGCTCCAACTGCTTTCTGAATCCATTCGCCAATCTTATTGATTGCGCTACCAATGGCATTGATGATGGAACGAATGATTCCCATTTCTTTTCCATCTTTATCAACAGTAGCTTCCATGATCATGCGATCATACTCATCGTAGCTACTCCCTTCTTTCATTGCATAATAATCACATTCTAAGATTGCACGTTCGAACTGAGAATTGACAATGTTCTCCATTGTACTAATCTTAGACATTGTGATGGTGGATTCCATAAACATCAGCTCTGCTTCTTTTTCCATAGGAGACAGTGCTGATCCAAAAATTGTCGCCATGTTATTTCCTCCTGTTCATTTTAGTACGCACTTTATTATATTCGGTAGCAATTTGTCTGGAAACGGTTGCTTTCGCTTTCCCTGCAGCATTTACCATTCCTGAAATTGCATTTACAACAGAATGTGTCTGACGCTGCATTCTAGCCTGACGTTTCGCTTCTTTTTCAGCACGTTTCTTTTTCCGTTTCGCATCGGTGTCTGCATTGATTGCATCATAAGATTTTTTCCAAGCTTCAAGATTCGTATCAACTCCTCTGAAGTCGGATACCTTCTTATCCAAATCATTAAATGCCTTATGGGCTACAAATGCACGAACAGCACCTATAGCAGACATTTTCACAATCATTCCACCGTGTTTTTCTACCAATTTTCCACAAGTATCGCAAAATCCAGCTACTTTTTCATCACTGATTCCAGTAACGGAAGAAATCGCTTGAATCATTTTACGACCTTCCAGGATCTGCTTATCAACTTCTTTATTAATCGCTTCGACATCATAAGCCAATTGAATCTGTCCTGTTTCACTTTGTAAAAAAGACTCAATCTCAACATGATCGTCTTTTGCAAATAAAGAAGCCACTCTCTCATTGATACTGTGAATAAACCTGATGATAGCATCGATCATACGAGAAATCACGCCTTGTCCGCTATTCTCAGATTCGGTAAAGCAATATTCATAGATATGGTCACTTACGATCGCCATACCCATTCCATACATATAGTCTCGATTCACTCGAGCCAAATCTAAATCAAGGGTGTTTTCGATGATCTCGATATCTTGTTCGAATGTACTCATCTGACAACGTACCCCCTTTCTACATAAGTTTTCAGTTTTAAGTATTTGTTTTGGGAGTAGAAGGGGAAATAAGGAAAATACCAGCCATTTAGCCAGTATTTTCCTTATCTTAGAATCGCCACGATTACGATTCTGTAACGATATCGGCGTATAATCATTGAATACAATAATTACACAGTCAACAAAAGTATATGCTTCGGATGTATCCCATCCTAATAAAGTGTTAGGTGTGTACTAATAATTCATCCATAATCGCAACGGTACAAATCAAATCGACCATTTTTTTCCAGATCGCATCGGAATCAAAACCATCGTTACACATTTCTGTACGAATATACTCTTTCCAATGTAAAAACTCTCCCCTCAAATCGTTTCCAATTGGATATTGCTTTCGAAAAGGTTCGTTGTAGGTCTTTTGCAAACACTGCATAAATTCTTTTCTAAAATAGCAATACACATTTGCAAACAAAGTTTTACCCTTCCGTTCTTGTTGCATTGGAATAGAGGCAAAGGTTAAGATTCGATATTTTCCAAGTGTATGCATATAGCGATAAAACACATTCATGGTTTTTACACATTTTGGATCTTGTTCAATCTTGGAAGCAATGAGTCGATTCACTCGTCCCAAATATTCATGCTCTAAAAACCAAATCACCCGTTTCTTGATTTCACGTTCCGCATTTTCTTGATGATTGGTAGCATCAAATAAGAGATAATCCAAAGAATCGTTTGGTTCACTTGCGTATAGTACAGACCCATCATAAACAGCATATAACTCATCTAATTCTTGTAACCATTTTCGAATTTTCAATTAAAACATCACCCTTTTTGTTTTAGTGACCTTCGGACGACTGCCCTTAGATTCTAAAACATTGTGAATGGCGTTATAAGAATTAAAAATGGTAGAAATGGTATTGTATACATAATGATTCACACTCTCCGTCATCATACGAGCAGACTCCATCAATAATGGAGTTCCCTCTTGATGATGTTCCATTCCCTGTTTGATTCGATCTATCATGCAACCACATTGATAAGAATTCTGCTTGATCGTATCCATAAAATCAATCAAGTATTCAATGTTTCTGGTTGCTTCCAAAATAGTCTCGGTAGAAGCCTGGTTATTGACACCCCCAAAGATAGATTCAATAAATTCTCCATCATGCGATTTTGCTTTATTCATCTTCTCGTCAATCGTTGCAGATTCTTTTGCATATTTCTCCCCATCTATACAAGAATCGCAGGTTTCCCCGATAAATGCACACATTCCATTTAAATATTCCAAATAAGCAGAACCTGCAATATTTAAATCCACATCACAAATCACGCTCTCGGTCACTACTTTATTGTAATAATTTTCCTGTAATGTATGATATAAATTTTTGATTTTTGCCCCTTCTCCTTCTCCAGAAGAGAAGAAAGACGGAATCAAATCATGTGCATAATAATTCATAGCAGATTCAAAAATTTCTTTTAAAGAATCAATTGAGTCTGCTTTTTGCATCTCTGATGTGACATGCTCAAATTTGTTTTTTAGCAGCTCCATATAATCCATCGTACCAGACACCCCTTTCAGTGATTAAAATAACTGAATCGGAGAGTCTTCGATATCTTTCCGTGTTTCTGCTACGGCCATTTTCTTATTGTCACTCTCCAACTCCTTCTTTGCTTTTCTTGTTGCTGTGACACTATCTACTTTAATTGCAGAAGAAACACGCCGTAACTGCTGTGCAAGTTTTTGTTGTTTATCGATAATTTTCTTTCGCTGATCCATAGTAAACGCAGTGTTATTTTCTACGGAGAGTTTGTTCATTTCCAGGAACAGTGCCTGTGTATCCAGATTTCTGGACAAATTTTTTCGAATATTATAGAACAGGTAAATGAGTTCTCTGGTAACCGGAACAATTGCAAGTGCAACCAAAGAAATAGCTCCATATCCGATTGCAGCGTCGATACCGATGAAGTTGTTTTTGCCTTTACTCAAAGATGCTTCCAGTAATTTTCGATAATCCATACCCATATTATCTTGAACTCGATTAAATTTCTTCAGCTGTTCAAAGATAAATAAGTTTGCTCGCATTGTGGTGTTCTTAAGTGTAATAGTCATGACTGCTTTGTCAGGACGTTTGATATAATCTGCAAATTCATAGATCAGTGCTGAGGTTGCTTCCACACACGCATAGGTATACGTATTGTATTCCAGCATCACATAATCGTTATGCTCTTGAAATCCTCGTTTGTAAAGTCCGGATAAATTTCGAATATTTGAAACTGCACTACGAACAACATCGGTATATTCTTTTACCGTCGTTGCTTTTTGCTCTTCTGCTAAAGCATCCATGGTATCTAAAACTTCCATCATTTTAGAATAACCAGAATATTCTACAATCTCACCCTGACTCTTCTCGATTCCACCAAAATCTACATGACCTTTATCAATAATCGCCTGAAACAGTTTTTCCTGATGTTTTCTTGTAACTGGAGAAGAAGCATCTTCTAACATGCAACGGAAGTTTGCCATTTCCGTTGCACGTTCTGAAGAGTCTAACCCAGTTGCAAGAAGACAAGCAGATTCATATGTTGGATCAAAGTATCCGTCCATGCCTGTCTCCTCCTGGTCTTATTTTTACTCGGTATATATGGAAGTAGCAGTTAATGTAAACTCGGCAACGCCATATCCAGGTATTACAATCTTGGTTGTGACGGTGCGAGTCTGACCTGCTTCCGCGGAATCCACTTTACGAGCTACATATGGGAACATGTATCTGACATAGGTACAAGCGACTCCGTCCCAAGTTTCCGGAGGTGTCATAGAAAATGACTGATTCTGTTCATTGTATACAAAAAGCATCTTACTGGTATCTGTAATTGCTTCTTCACCAGCAGAAATGACCACTCCAATCGCCTGATCAAATCGATCCAGACTAGCAGTCGCAGAATCTGCGGTAAATGTAACAGCAGATTTACTACCTTCTTTTTTGTTTACAACCGCATTTGTAATCTTTAATGGTTTTGGATCATCTGTTACTTCAATAGCCGGAATGCTGTAGGTAATCCCGCCAACGGTTACATCCGTAACACCTGTTTTAATATCTGCAAGTGCACAAATAAGAGCAGTTGCTACCATCAGATTATTTTCTTCATCCACTTTCCACATCGGAGCGATAATAAATCCATTGTTTCCAATGGAAACTTTTAATTTATCTTTCTTTTCTTTACGTACATCTCCGATCTGTACGTAAGATAAATCTGCAGGAATTCCTTTTGCAATGGTAAGATAAAAAGAAGCATCATCCAGGATATTTGCTTCATCCGTACCTTCCGGTGCTAAAGATTTTTCATACACAGATTTATTTGCAAATTTGTTGTAATACTTATCGCTCATAGCAGTTGAAGCAGTTTTCACACTTTCTGTTGTGACATCTGCTTTAGAAAGATTTGCTACGATCTGTGCTGCAGTAAAGATTGCATCTTCTGCATTTTTTTTGGCAGTTTTTGCCTGCTCATTTCCAACGTTGATTCTTACATTTGTTAAACTACTTGGTTTTAACATGGTAAGTTACTCCTTTCTATTTAAAAAAAATTTATAGATCAATGGGCGATCATTCGTCCAATCTCTCTACCAAGTTTATTGGAACTCATGGAAACTTCACGTTCAATAGATTCCAGTGCATACGTCTGGAAAGTGGCATCTCCATCGTATATGATATCGACAGTACCAAGCCCATCATCACATACAATAAACGTCATCAAATCCAGAGCTTCCATCAGTTTCTTTGCAACGGATTCTTCCCTTAAATCAATCCCATAGGTATTCTTCATGTGATCCACCTCATATGAGGTGACAAGAAGAGTTGCATTTGGAATTAATCCGTGTGGCATGGAAAAGCCACTCATACCAACTCCACGGCGTCTCATCTTCTTTAAGTTTCCAAACAATGGACTTTTTCCAGCATTCTGATTGGCTGCATCAAATTTTAAATCATCCATATGAAGAAGGAGATCTTTCACAAAACTAATCTCTCCAGTTGTCCAACGAAGGAATCGAAACAGCCCACTTCGATTCTGAAGTGCGTGCTCCAGATTCATAATCATATCATCCGTGTCAACAAGATGCAGCACTGTTTTAATACCAACTACAACATCCATAAATTGAACAAATTCATCTTCACTGTTGACAACAGAAAGACGAATCTGTACGGCATATGGTGTCATATCATTCATACGCTTAATATCCCCTTCGGTTAACTGTGGACCTCTCATAACACCTGCGATATTCTTGGTGATATCAGACTGGAGTTTTCGACTGCTGAGTTGCTGAGATTTCAACTGACCATCTAAAATCGCCTGTGTAAGATCTTCTGCATTAGATGAATCGGAATCTGCTTCAAAAATTTCTTTCATCTCAGAACTCATATTTACTTCGGAGAGATACGGTTTTAATGCTTCCTGATTGGATTCAAAAAGCGTAGTCACCTTTGGATCTGTCTGATTAATCAAAATGAAAAAGTGTTTACTCGGATCGGAATATACTTTATACTCTCCTGTATACACCTTTTCCATATATACTTCACGCTCATCAGCTGGAACAGCCAAATCGGCGATGGCCTGTTCAAATTTAATATTTTGATGGAACCGTTTTAAAAATTGTGTCGGAGAACTATCCATAGACATATTCATGGTTGAATTGTTTCCAAGCGCAATCTGTGTATATCCTGCATACACACGATCCATCATTCGAGTACATGCAGTTGCCATATCAATAGGGCATGATTTTGGAATGATCATCGGAAATTGAAATGTGGCATCTTTCGCACGACGAATCATTGATTTTCCTTGAATATTACTCTGGGAAATCGTATTCATCATTTTCGGAGCCTTTCCGATCGCTTTAAATAAGTCACCCAAGTTTCCCATTGATTTCGTCACTCCTTTCTTTAATTTCTCTTTAACGAACTGTTTTAAGCCCACAAATCACAGGCAAAAAGCTATTTTACCTTAGACGTTCTTCTAAAAATCAACATAAGGAGGATTTAGAAACATGGCTAAAGCCGATGAAATTTTCAAACAAAACGCAAAAGAAATTTTAGAGCATGGAACCGATACCAGGGGACAAAAAGTAAGGCCTCATTGGGAAGATGGGACTCCAGCATATACAAAAAAAGTATTTGGAGTAACAAATCGATATGATCTTCGAGAAGAATTTCCGCTTTTAACTTTACGAAAGACTGGATTTAAAAGTTGTGTAAATGAGATACTCTGGATCTATCAGAAATGCTCCAATAACATCAAAGATTTAAAACCTCATATCTGGGATGAATGGGCAGATGAAACAGGATCTATTGGGAAAGCATATGGGTATCAGGCAGGCATCTTAGTTCCATATCCACAAGGTGCCATGAATCAGATCCAGAAGGTTATTTACGATTTAAAACACACTCCATTTAATCGTCGTATTTTAACCGATCTGTATGCAATTCAAGATCTCCCGGAAATGAGTCTCTATCCTTGTTGCTATGGTTGTACCTATAACGTTAACGATGAAGGGTACGATAAACTCGTTTTAAATATGGTTTTAAACCAAAGAAGCAACGACATGATGGCAGCAAACAATTGGAATGTCGCACAATATGCTGCACTTTTAACAATGGTTGCACAGGTTTGTGATATGATACCAGGGGTTCTTCTGCATGTCATTGCAGATCAGCATATTTATGATCGTCATATTCCGATGGTAGAAGAATTGTGTACCAGAGAAGGATTTCCAGCACCAAAGGTTACTTTAAATCCAGATATCAAAAACTTTGAAGATTTTACAGAAGATGATTTCCTCGTGGAAAATTATCAGACACATCCACAAATCAAAGATATTCCAATTGCGGTATAAAAAAAGATGGAAGATAGTTTACACTATCTTCCATCTCTCATTTATTTGTTGTGTTTACCCATGGCATATTCGGATGCCAGATTACGGATTTCACGAAGAGGTTTTTTCTTGTTGTTTAAGAAACTCTCTTCAAATACATTCCATGTATATTCCGCAACAGATTCTACAAATGCTGCATACATGGGATCATTGTTATCCGTTGTCAGACCATACTCTTCTAATGCATGGTAGGTATAGGATTCTGTCATCAGATCTTCAGAACGCTCTGCATTTCCGATCATAATACCCTGCAAAAGAGTTGGCTGGAACACGCTTGCATCATTCTTACGACGCATCTGCAGAGCTCGTTCAATTGCAGACTCAGATGTTACGTTCAGATCATTTGCAAGTTCTTTTTCCAATTCTTTATTTTTTTCTTTTTCTTCTCTTGCACGGGTAATTTCAGATTCCGCAGTAGACTTTACAGTATTACGAATTAAATCCGTAATATCATCAATTTCCATATCCTTGGAAATAATATCCATGCGAGTCTGCATTTCCGGATCCATTTTAAAAACCAATTCTTCTGGTTTATAATTTTTTGGATCCAATCGTTTGTCCATATACTGCTTATCCACTTCTTTACAAACAGCTTCTACAACTTTTCTGCAGCGATCTCCACAAGTTCCCTTCTTGATGGTTTCTTTAAAATACATCAAAAGATCTTCCGGAAGATGATCCGTACCTTTGGTACACAGATCAGATCCACAGGCATTCTTATATTCATCGCTTAATGGAACTGCATTCTGATAACAGTTTCCAATGACATACTTTAAGCATGCATTTTTTCCTTTGTCACATTCTGCATCCAATAAGTTTCGTTTATAAACATCAGAGTTGTAAAACGCAGCCATTTGATCATCTTTCTGTTTTTCCTGGTCGACTGAATTGATGAAATCCATCACTTTATCAGTACCAGAAATCTCTACTGGTTTTGTAAACATACGTTTCACCCTTTCTTTCAGGTTTTCACTTTACCTAAATGTTTTTAGAGGAGTTATCAGTAACTTTCAACTTCATATTCGTTGATGATGATATTTTCTGTATCAACCGTTAACATTTCCGGCACATACATCATACGTTCTCGTTTTTCCAAATCATTCACATCTTCATGAATAACTTTAACGGATTGGTATTTGGTCGGATAGTTGTTGATATTCAAAAATCGAATGTGATCCACGCACGCAAAGTTTGTTTCTACTTTCCGCATTAAATTCGAAACATGTACGTAGTTCACGCCTTTGTCATTTAATCGTTCAATCTGGTCTTTGATATATTGCTTAATCTTAGGAACCATACCATCTCGATCCGTACCTGGTACAAACCACATATCAAAGCGAATCTTTAGATTTACCGTATTTAAGATCTCATCGTTATCTCCAATACCATAGTTCTTAGATTTCCCGTAAGTATTGTACCATTTTACATCAATTGCAGTAACATTACGGAGTCGATTATTGATGATATTTACAATCCATCGATAATAATAACTAAAGCAGTTTAAGAAGATTTTAAACTGATCTTTGTTAAATGGAAGATCCCATTTGATAAGCGGAATGGATCTCATATAGGTATCCATGATATCATATATGAAATTTCCGTCTTTGTCTTTTGCGGTATAATCCATAAACTGTAAATCAGATCGTACGTAATCAAGAGGATACATAAACGTTGCTTTAGTTGCTCCAGTACTGTATTCATTGGTCCAAACATATCCGCTATAAGACTTGTTGTAAGTAACGAATATATTATTCGTTTGCTCTTCGGTTGCTTCGACCAGTCCTTCCCTTGTTTCATCGTATACTCGACGATATAAGGTCACAAATCGGATACTGACATTGTCACATGGAACGAGAATATCATCATTTCCGGTCATATTCCAGATGGTTCTCCATTCTTTTAACGTTCCATCTTTACGTCCGGCTGTCACAACATCAACCGGTACATTTGCATCAATCACTTTGTTATTTTTATCATACTTCTTATAAATCGTATGATCTAGGGTTTCCATGTAATACTCGCCCGTTTCTGCATTTCTCCACTTCACTTCATCCAACAAACGAAGGCGTCCATCGGAAGTCATATGGTCATCCGTGTGAATATTGCTGATAAATTCAAACATACCAGAACCGGTTTCGGTATCGTATCGATGAGGAATCAGCTCCGTAAAACAAATATCTCTTCGATCATCCGAAATGACCATCAAAATACGAAGATCGTTTTCAACGACTTTGTAAGGATCATCAAAGATATACTGTGGGATTCCATAATTTGGATCATCCGGGTCTTCAATATCCGGTAAGCGATCAACCAGTGGATGATCTGCCGCAATACCAATACTTGGGGCAATCTGCATACGAATGTAGTACCGCTTATCCTCTTCAAACTCACGGGTTACTTCAAACCACTGAGAAATAAACTGCACATAAGATTCTTCATTCAGTCCGGTAAAATCAAGTTCGACTCGCATATCAACGAATGGTAAATACATATTTACCAAGTTTGGATTTTTTGTAAACCGAATCAAGAATGGATTTGTATATAGGAATTTTCCATTTTGAGGGTCATCGAATTTCTGCAACTGTTTAGAATCTGATGTAAATACGTTTAATTTATCATCAATTCCTTTTCGGCGTTTAAATTCCGCAAACGATGCAGGACGATTTAAATAGTCTGGAAGTTCTTTGTGATCGATATTCAATGGAATGTATGGAATCGTACCATTTTTAATTGCTTCCTGATACTCCTTCCACAGTTCTTCTTGTAATTTGGTATCTCGAAGAAAATCGGCATCGAAAATCTCTCCTTCTGTAGAAGATTTTTCAGAATAACAAAAAAGCCGTCCGGGATCTAACGTATAGACATTTTCTTCCGGATTTGTCATTTCCGATAAGTTCATCGAAATATTCAAGCAGTTTGTTTTGAATGCTAATGCATTCTGGGACTGATAGATGACCATGAAAGCAGAGTAAACTCGTTCCCGAATATCATCTCGCAATTTGGTAACCAGGATATCGGAATTTCCATAACGATATTTGAAGTTATTAAAGAACTCCTGTAAATCATTGTCGGTTGTGAGTGCATTTGCAGTCCGATAGCCTTCTACCGTCAATGCCTGTAGCGCATCCATTTCCATACGATCCAATCCACCTTCTGATGCAGAAAGAGGATAAGAGGACATCGCAAATTTTTCCTGGTAATCGTAGCGATCCGACTCTGTAATAACTTCAATATTACTACCACGATAAATCTCAAAATTTCCTTCCGATCCTAATGTGGTATATAAGGTCACTTCAATCTCAGAATTAAAGTCTGGCATAAAAAATCCATCTTTGCTATTGAAACTAAGTCGAAGCGTGGAAGAATCGTGAAGCTGATAATAACAAAATGCCTGCGTAATGGGTTGTGAATATACAGGAAGGGTATTCATCTGTGTATAGAAGTCATCATCTGTTGCAGATTTATACATGACGTCAAATCCACATAAATTTCCTTCAAATGGAATATCCACAATCGGATAGTTGACCGTACTGTTATTAATGATACTTTCATCGACAACGGTACGTGTACATTGATGCATGGTAACCTCTAACGAGATATATCCATGTCCATCTCTACGAATTTTAATATACGGATTATCCGTCTCAGAAATACTATTTACAAGAGCATCAAATACATAATATGCACTGTAAATATAATCTTCTCCAGTATCCGTTTTCTTTTTTGCAATTTTTAATTGGATATCATAATCCAATGTAAACGGTTTTTCTTCTACATAAACCGTCGTATCACGGTCAATGAAAAAATAGTAATAACCACTATCTTTGTCATATTCCATATTGGCACGAATTGCAGATTCTTCTAAGACGAGAAGAAATAAACAACTGGCTGCAGAAGAAAACATATCGGTGAGCTGAAAGATTGCCGCATGAGAATAGATACTCTCTGGAATCTCTGCTCGGTTTGGAAACATCTCTCGAAAATATACAGAACCGGTATTAAACACGTCCTCTGTAATATTGGCGATTTGTTCGTTCGTATATCCTACCATACCTACCGTTCGTTTACTAATATCGGTATCAGGATAATAGGTATCTAATAAGGCGTTTCCATAGTCTTTGGTAGCAAAGTTATCGATATAACTTCGATCTACGTAAGTACCGTCCATTGCGGTTGCCATATATGAACCACCTCCTATTTTTATTAATCTACATCATTGAAACGTAATAAGAATTTAATACGTCCATTCTTATAACCACTACCACCTTCGTAAACGGTCTGAATAAACGGACGACCGACCCAACTTTTTCCGGCGGTACCAAATTCTTTATTGTATACCGGAATGTATTGAACTTCTTTGGAAGAAGCAAAATTTCCAAGATTGGAGTTATAGTTAAACTCCGTGATGGCATTAATATTATAGTCTTCTTTCCAAGAAAAGTTGAATTTCACATCCATAGAAATTTGTGACGCTAAGGTTCCGGCAGACCAGGAATATTGGGTTGATGGGACACTGGATGGATAGACTCCATAGTATTTTGACCAGAATAAAATAGTCTCTCCATCTTCTGCTGTTAGTATATAATAGACCGCTCCAACATAATCCAACAAATGATTTACAATGCTCGTATCCGTTGGATAGTATTTTCCTGTATAAACCCCCTCAATATAATCTACCCACAATTTTAAAAGTCGATAGATGGATAAATTTCGATCATCTTGAAACGTAATCGAAAAATCTCCAGCAGTACGACTCTCTACTCCATGCTTACCATAAGAAACTTTATATCCGGTATAGCCGGTACCATACGTATCCGTATTGATGTATTCATCACTTAAGGAAAAGGATTTTGCGGCATTAGACAAAATAAAGGAAAACTGAGTTTCCTGATTATTTACTCCTGCCGAAAGCTCTTTGATAATAAACGGAGAATTCGATGCCGCATACATGTAGTCTGCATTATCTGCAAACTGTCCACTCATAGATTGCCCAGTGGACGTATCCAGCATAATATTGCACTGAGGTTTTACAAAAAATACATGTGCGAACGTTCGTTGCAGTTGAGAATCTGGTACTGGTAATTTGAAACGATTATACTTGGTTGCAGATAGTTTCAAGTAATCATATGCACCGCCCTCGTAAATACCAAGAGAATGGATCAGCTTTTCACGACTTTTTCCAGCTCCTTCTTCATAAAGATCGGTATACATGGTGGTATTAATATTTTTCCAAGGTCGATCCGGAATTTCCAATAAGGTATCATTTAATGGTGCAGAATGTTTCAATCGTTCCTCTGTCTGCCATGCTTTTGGGATCTTCTTCCCCTCTTCATCACGAATAAATTCTCCATTTGCATCTTTTTTGTAAGACGATGGAGCAATTGCTAGGGTTCCATCTACATCGTAAACCGTATTGGCTCCCTGTAAGTTATACGCAGATGCTTCTGCTTTTTTCTTGCTTGCGGCAGTCACGGCTTCTTTACTTTGATAAAGACCGTATTTCGATGCACTTTTCAAATCTTGTTCAACGGCTTTTAATCCATATAATTTCGAATTTGATTGTGTATTTGCATGAACACTTGTGGGAACGTTCGAATTCTTCGCAATATTGCTTTTCAATTTATTCATAGCAGAAGCTCTAGCTGCGCTAACTTTATTATTTGCTGAAGATCTAGCCGCTTTTTTTAACGCTATGATTTGTTTGGGTGTAAATCCTTTGGTGTAAAGTTTACTCATATCACCAATTCCAGCAATGGAAGTATTCTTTACACTGTTTTCAAACTTGATCGTTTGTTTTTTTCCATTTTTATCCGTAATCGTTACTGTTTTACCATTTGCACTGATTTTCAAAGTCGGTGTAATCGTACCTTTGATCAGCTTCGTTACCTGTTTTTTGGTAAGTTTAGAGGTATCCAGCCAACTTCCAATCGTTCCCTTTGCTTCCGTATCCTTGATGATGATATTCGTCACATTGGATGATTTCCTGTCAGCTACTGCTTGTGCTTTGGCAGTATCATACTTTACAGTACTATCCATTATCCAGACGTTGTATAAAGGATTACTGGTGTGTCCCTTCTTTGTTCCAACGGTTAACTTTACCGCAGTATTTCCGTTAAGAGTGGTTTGCTTGGAAGCAATGATACCAGAGGCACTTGTGCTCGTTTTACTACCATATAACGTCGATATCCGTTTTCTGGTTTTCGCAGCTTCATCCTTAGCATAATCTGCATTCGTACCTTTATCGTTTTCCAGGTCCCATCGAGAAACCTTTGTTTTATTCCCGTTTTTATCTTCAATCCAATACCAACCATCCGAATATGTGGTATGTTCTTTTTGATAGTTGGTGATTTTCTTTTTATCTTTTTTTGGATTATTCGAATTTTTAGTAGCATTTTTTTTCGGATCTTTCGCTACTCCTACAGTTGCATTATTTGCAATTGCCTGCTGTACTTCAGATACGATTGCAGTTGAATTCTTTTTATTTTGATTTTTCTCCTTCATAGAAGATCTTGATTGATTTGTATTTTTCTTAGTTGCCATAATTTCACCTCACTTTATAAGGCTCGTCACGTTAACCAAATGTTTTAAGGTGGGAAAATAGCGATGCGTTAGGGTTTATCCTATATTTTTAATCCTAATGATATATTATTTTTATGGGTTTAGAAAAGAAAAAGGAGGTTTATACATGTCGACAAAATTAAACCTAATCGTAGACACTGCTTTTAATGTTGTGGACCGAGCATTAAAAGGGGAAGTAGGTCATTTCTTGTGTGGGGAATACCTGGACGGAACTACAAGATCGGTTCCAGATGCGTTATCGGGTGAGATGAAAAGTCCGAAACAAAGAAAGAAAGATGCGAAAAGAGAACGAGAAAAAGAAGAACTTTACAAGGAAGTAAAATCTTCTAAAAAGAAAAAAAGTAAACCCAAAAAGAAAAAGAAAAAACGGAAAGTAAAATTGACTTTCTAGTGAATACTTTACATTATATTACGGAGTCATAACAAATTCCGTAAGAAGATGACATCAACCGCAATTGTATCCGTCACTGGATGAGGTGACAAGGAATCAAGAGAACTCTGGTATGAAGTTCTCTTGATTCTTTTTTATCCAAGTGCAGCACGAAACCGCATACGCTCTTCGTTAAATGCAATAAGCAATTCTTCTTGATCGGTTACGACATCTTTCTTTTTTGGAATTAAACTGTACAAGTCACGATCCATTCGAACCATGATCGCATTATCAATCGTTCGTTTCCCAACATATTTGGCAGCATATTTATCTGCCTCCGATTCAATTAAAATATAAATTAATTCATCGTCGTCCATTTCTTCTTTAAATGGACTTTTCTGTACCATCCATTTGTATTTCTGAATTTGTTTCGCCATACGTCTCGCATCGATACTATCATTTTCTTTATCAATGGTACCAAAGTGACCATTCGCTAAATGTCCAATTTCATGATAGATGATTGCTTTTTGGACGGCTCTTGGATATTTTGCGAAGGACTGATCGACAAATACTTCTGTACCAGAACGATTATAAGCACTGTCCATTTTAATAACTGGAACTTCATGGACGTGAATTTCTAAATCTCCAAAATGATACGTTGCAATGATTGGAGAGTTCTTTTCCATTTCCAAACGTTTTTTCATAGACCATTTGGAACTCTGTTTGATGGATTTGATTTCTTCTTTGGTAATTTCCTCTGTCACCATGTTACAAGAAGCAATCTGAAATGCGTTTAGATTATACATTGTTGCAATTGCATGTTCTTTAATGACTGCCTTTAAGGATTTCACCAGTTTTACAATCATTAATTGAGATAATTTCTCTGTCTTAGTTCGATTCCACATAAGTCGAAAATGTTTCAACTCATAAGAAATCTCTTGCATCTTCTGATCCGAAGCTTCTTCCCACGTTTGTACCCACTCGTATAACGTATCGTACGAAACAGCCAAAATTTCCGTCTTAGAAGATTTTTCTACCGTACTCATGATATCCGTTAAGTAGGCTTTGACATACGAATCCAGCCATTCATACTTACTCTCTTCTTTCATAAGTTTGCAAACACCTTCAATGATACTATGGATGTATTCGGTATCTTTTGCAGCAAGAGTATCACAATATCGAGTCCATACTGGATTTTTATTAAAATAATCCTTGTTGTGTTCGATTGCTTTAAGATACCGTTTAATCTCCGACTGCTTTTTCTTTTCTGATAATAATTTCTTTACCGAAACGATATAATCATCCAATAGTAAAACACATCGAGCTAAAAAATTTGATATCTGAGAAGGAATGTCTAGCACTCCTTCCGTTGCTAACATCTCATCAATACTTTGATCAAATCGTACATCCAGTGTAAGAATATCCACATTTACACCTCCTATCTGTTAATCGATTGTAAAATTGAGTAGAGAAACTATTACTCCCCAGTTTTAGTTTCTCTACTCAATCTTTTAGTTGTACAATAAGCGTATGTACGTTTTTTTCTTTTGTTCTTTTGTAAAAATTAAGAATCGAAATATCTCTGTACAAAATCCCTTCTTTTCTAATGTACGGGATACTTCTTTTTCTTTCGCATCGACTACTATTTCTGTCTGCTTCGTATTCACACGAGGTGCCAGTCCGGCATCTTCTAAAGTAGAAAAAATGTCATTCATGATAGAAGATCCGCTTTCTCTACACTGGTCATACGATGCATTTAAACTATACTCTGTCATTGTCGATCCCCTTTCCGATTAATTATTTATACTACGCTAATTATAGCATTATACACTGGTTTTGTTTATAATAAAAAATTAAGAGACGAATACATTAATGTATTCGTCTCTTACAGTTATTGGATTTACTCTTCAATATACTGAATCCAGAAACCACCATCAATCAACTCAGCTGGAGCAGTATCTCCATCACCAGCTAAAAGGTTTTTATACATATCAGCACGAATATCTGTTTCCAGCTGTTTAATACGTTCTTCAAAGTTTGCCTTTGTAACGTAATCATTACTTGCCGTATTGATATCTACAATATCCTGTTTGATCTGATTGATCTGAGACATGAGTTTCTTCTTATCACCCTCATAGACAGAAGTATCAATCTTAGTTGCAAGAACTTTATTGGTCGCTTCAATCTTATCATTCGCAGACTGAATGTAGTTATGAACATCCATTAAGGTCTGGAAATCTTCCGGTGCATCAGCAAAGAAGGTAGCTAATTTCTGTTTTACTGTGTTAAATTCGGTCTGGTCAACCTTTAAGTCCACAGACTTTTGAACATTGTCCAAGATCTCAGTCAGAGAAAATTCTTTACGAAAAATCTGATCAGTGGTAGTACGAACCATCAGATTATAGATCACACCATCGACCTTTTTACTAAGAACTACAGGGATATCAATCATAGTTTCTTGTTGTTTCGCCATAATTAATTCACCATCCCATCTTAAAGTTTTGTGATATCAAAACCGGTTGTATAGCGCACATAATCTCCAACGCTAATATCCGGGATATCGAGAAGTACTTTTTTCTTTCGTACCATGGTATCTGGATCATATTTCGCATCTGATAATGCATCCTCTACAACTAAAAGTGCGTTCGGATTTGTCTCGATACATCGTTCATAGTAATAATAGAATCCATTATTATTTGCATCATATTTTCCATCCGCATCTGGATTAGAGTCTATTGGAGGAAGTACTGGTTTATCGTCATCTCCTCCTGGTGCTGGATCAGGATCTGGTTCCGGATCTGTACTTGGATACTTGTTGTTAAGATTCTCCTGTAAAATATCTTTTACCGTCTGATCATCGTAAACAACAATTTGATTACCTAATATCAAATGCATATTCAAAGTAATCTTTCTTGGATAAAACGATACAGAAAATTCACCAAACTCAATCTTTGCAGCTGCTGTAGAATATACCGGAATATTATACTTTAACATGCACTGAACGGTATGAGAATCATACGTATAAGAATTTCCTTCTATACTATTGTGAATGCCAAAGCATTCACTATTCATCGGATCTGTACACTGAAGAATGCAAATATCATTAATTTGCATCGTGTACTTCTCACCATACGTATTTGCCATTATTCCAAATGGAACTTTGTTGGTGACAGCAAATGTAATTTTTGGATCGAAGAGTTTCACTCTTCGATATACCAATTCGTTATTTACCGCACAGCCAAGAGGAAGGATTCCATCTACCGGATCTAACGTTTTGCTCGTACAAGAGTGATTAATTTCAGATCCTTTTTCGTTATAAATTGAATAATCAACAAATAACACATACCGATCTGCAATTGTTTCAATTTCAGTGATCTTATCGTTTTTAAGATCTGCTTCCATTTGCTTATATAAACTACGATTGGATTGCAGGTCTGCATAGTCAACCCCATTTACCCACATATTTGCAACCATCTCTCGAGCCGCATTGTCATATTCCAAAGAAGAATGGGTTCGATAAGAGCGTGCAATATTTCTTGGGATATTGGTAGATTGATCAACTTTCATATACCGATCTGCGATCTTCGCATATATTGCTTTATTCGCCATTCGTTGAACCTACCTTTCTATACATTTTTTCCGGTTAAAATCCGAATCAAAATCTTCCAAGTATTCCAGTGTAATCTCAATACGTGGTTTGATGGAATAATACTTGCGAAGCGTCCCTTCAACAATGTTCTTGTCATCTGCAATGATTGTATCGTTAATCATATCGCAGTATGTCTTCGCCAAATTATCCCAATCTGGTTTCGCCATCGGACGTATGAATCCGAGTTCTGCCGCCAATTGTTCCACAGATTTCATAGTGCTTGGAATAGGTAGAAATACCTTACAGTCGAATTTTACCGAAGTTTGTATTAATTCAATGTCCTCTCTGTTTTTCAGGTAGAACTTAATAAATTTATTATGATCGGATGCGCCTTTAACATAAAAATGCACATTTCTTCCTCGCATAAACCCTCTTGGTCGTGGGGTTGCTTTCGGAATTACGTAAAAGGTAAACGTTTCTTTTTTCCATTTTAATTTTGAAATACGTTGAATAAAGGGAAGAAATTGCTCTTCCCATTTATTGGATTTAAACGACGAAATCAGGAAATGGAGACGATCATCAGCATCGTCTGGAATCTTTCCATATTTTTCATCGTAAAGTTTTTTTAATACTGGTATTTCCATAAAATCTCCTTTAAAAACCTTCAATTTCTCTCATCGCATATGCAAATTGCTCCTGGAAAAGTCCCGTTACGGTTTGCGGGATATCGGTCATACGATCCTTGATCAGATTCATTGCCAAATTAATCTTGGTTCCAATCTGAGGATATACCAATGACATTCCACAGGTATTTGCAAGATATTCGATTAAGCTTGTATTTTGTAAAAACAGAATTGGATTTTGCTGCGGAGTCATGCTAAGATCACTATATAAATCTGCAATCGTAAAGCTGACATCAATCTCATTTGGCATACCATCTACAGTCCAAGACTGTTCACTTACGCTTTTGTTAATCTGCATATCTGTTATCATTCCAAGGTTAATATTGCACACGCCATCCATAAATGCTTTTACAAGAAATGGGGAGCTGTACGTATTTGCAGTTGCTTGTTTTGGAATTGCTAAGCAAATCAAATGCATCAATGGAACCAGATTATCCATATAGAGTCCGAACTTACTACCATAAGGTGCTTTCAAATGGACTGTAAAAGAATAGGTAGTTGGACGTGATGATGATTTATAGATATCTGGCATAATTACATTTTCGCCTTTTACAACATTTCCAGTTAAATTCAAGATTCTGGAGAGTATGGAGGTGACATTGTTTCCATTCAACGACTGTGAGATAGAATCCGTAGCAGCGTTTGCAAGAGTTGTTAAATTATCCCCAATATCTTCAGATCCTCCTGAATTTACAAGAAAAGCAACTTCTTTTAACATATCAGATCCATTATCGAACGCACTCTTTAACATGGAGGTTCCAGTTTCATTGCTGTAAGATTCTGAAAATCCAGATGATGGATCAACACAAAATCTTACATATTGCATGTTGGTTAGAGTATCATAAAGTGCCTCCAGTGGACTTGTGCTACTCTCATCATCCGCAGATTTTAGATTCACTTCCGCTTTTCCACTTTTATCAACCGTCACAGTTCCATCTTCGGTTGTCTGATATAAAAATGAATGATCTCCTAGGGTATCTTTTGATTTTACCGTCACCGTATATTTTTCGGTTTTCCATTTTCCAGTTTTCTTATCTTTTACTCTTCTCGTATGTTTCTCCTCTTTCCAACCATAGTTGGAACTGAAAATACTTTGATTCGTAGTTTTCATGGAAGACCTGGCACTGCTATCTGTCATAGAAGCCGAACCAACTTCATTATCACACCAATATCTCCAGTTAAATTGCTGCAGTGAGACACCATTTATCGTTTCTTCTAATTCCAAAAAAGTCGCAATGGTACGACACATGATATTGACATATTGAATATAATCACTGTATGCTGGTGTGAAATCATAGTATCGTAGAGTATCTCCACTATCTTTGGTGAGAGCATCCACGACTAAAGATGATTTTGTTAAGTTTTCAAATCCGTTTGCCGCTTCCGCTATATATTTACCCATAGAGGCTTGTTCGGATTTTGATTTACCTGGAAGATAGTATGGATTACCAGGAATCATAGTTAAAATCGGTGCTTCCATTCGTATATTTCGAAGATACGAACGCCCGACAGTTTTTGATAAATCTGTATATCTTGGATCTACGGAATCTGGAAATTGATATGGTAATGCAAATACACGTAATCCAAGTTTAAACATCGTTTCATTTGCCATATGGTGATCCCTCCTTAAACGTTTAAAAGTAGGATAAGACGCACCTGGCGCCTTACCCTACTGTTTTAAAAGCTTATTTTCCGGCCGCTATTTTCTTTGCTAATTGAGCATTTCGAGTTGGTTTAGAGCCTTCAGACTTAAGTGTTTGAACGGTTCCTGTAGAACCTCCATTTCCCGTTACAACAACGTTATTTCCTGTTTTTAAATTTGCAAGAAGTTCGGTTGCTTGAGAAAGTCCACTTGCACTCTTACCTGTATTCTCCGCAATGATTGCTAAAATCTCTAACATGCATCTTAGCAGCTCTGTATCATTTCCAGAACTTTTAGCGGCATCTGCACGACTCATAATTTCTGTAATACTACTTACAGAGTTATATCCTGTCGTACTTGTGTAGTTATCTGTGTTTACATAAGCACCCCGTCCACCAGCTTTACGCTGATTCTGAAGATCCAGTGCCTGCTGATAAGCCTGTGATCTCTCATCACGTCGTTGTGCTCTTGTAATTGCACGTGCACTTTGAGTCGCTCTTGTTGGTTTGTAGTTTCGAACACGTACTGCATTGGCAGAGGTATCACCTTGTGCTCGTAAAATTGCGATCTTACGAAGTACTTTCGGATCTGCCAAATGACTCGTACCCATACCAGATCCACCTGCTTCTGGAGTTACTCCATCTGGTCTTGGATCTTCATCTTTGTATTTCTGGTAATATTGCTCATAATAACCAGAAACATCACCATCACCCTTATCACCAAAGAATTTATAGAAGGTATACTTCGCATCTAGTCCACGACTAGAATTCTGAGTGATCAGTGTTTTGTGTTTCACATACTGGGAACGATCTTCGGAAGAACCATTACCCCAGTGACCTGCAATAGCAGCATCTAATGGGAACATATCATATTCCGTAACATATCTTGGAAGAGTACGTTTACCTTTTCCCATAACCTGATCGATGGCATCATAAACAGCTTGTGGTGGATTCATAGCATATGCTGGGAAATCATCGTCTCCATAATGTCCATACCATCCACTTGTCTGTACCATCTTATATAAGGCATCTCCAGTAGATGGATTATTCATCTGAACCTCATTCAGGTTTACCATATGAGATGCGGAATCTAGGTTTGTGGAATAATCGTCACCACCATTTTCTCGAGTAATAGTACGTGCAATATATTTCTTCTGTGCATCTGTAAGAGTATATGTCGGATAATTACCATTCAGTAAGGATCCTCCGGTACTCGTACCAGTGCTTGTTGTCGCATCTGTGGTTGAGGAAGATGATCCGCTTGAAAACAGGCTGCTAAAATCAGTATTCCAATTACCAGTCAAGGCACCTTCCATTGCTCGTGTACCAAGTGCACTATATACAGTACCCATACGATCCATAATAGAATTACTTGTACTTGCATTTCCAGTAGCAGTACTAGCAGCATTTCCTGTTATAGAAGAAGTAGATCCTGTATTTGCGCCATTTGCAGATTTTCCTTTACCATCCGTAAAGGTATTTTGAACTTTGTATTTGCTCTTATCCGGAGCATTTACATTATAGGTAGCATTCTCATCCAGGTATCGAACCACCTGAATCCAAGTACCACCACCCCAACTAAGACGATTGTCTTGGTATCCTTTCATTTCATGAATCTTTGGACCAATTCCACTTCCATGTCCAGCGAGCTGACCATTGCCGATATACATTTCAACATGTCCACTCTCACCAGAAGCACCATGACTGTAGTAGAAAATCAAGTCTCCAGGAAGCATTTTAGATTCATCTGGATACGTATCGGTCTTAGTATTTGGTCCATCTACAACCGTACCAGCGTCAATCATATCGCCAGTGTAAGAACCAATTACTTTTCCAACGGCAGTTTCGTAGATTTTGCAACACGTAGAAGAGCAATCACCATAACCATTGCCATCCACACCTTCCATAACTCTGGAACGGTCTCCACTTTGTGTATACGTATTCTGACCGATCAGGCAGAGCATCCATCCAACGATTGCTTCACGCGCATCCGCTGCACTTCCACCTTTTCCACCTCTCATACGGTTCAGAAGTTTATTCATTCCACGTCCACCGGTTAATTTATTCATAGCACGAAGGAATCGAACTCCGAATCCCCCTTTAGATCCACTAGCAGAAGCATATTTATTATACCACTTCATGCCATTTGATCCTCTTTGTGCTTCGACTGCACTACTTTGATCTTTAGCACCTTCAAATTTATGAAGTACTATATTGGAAGCATCCTGTACTGAAGTAGCGGATTTCAAAGAGCTATATACGCTCGAATAGCTTCCTTTCATTTCTTCCAATAACCAATCAAGTTGAGTTCCAAGATCACCAATAGATACATTACGAGATTTTACCAAATCATAAAGCCCTGATTTACGGTTTTCACTCGTCCATTGTGCAAGACCATATCCCCATACTTTACCAGGTTTTGGATTCAAAAACTCACTCTTACTAATTTTACCACTGTCAATGTCAGCTGTATATTGAGCATCTGAAGTTCCTAGTATTTTCTCGAGAGAATTTTCCAAATTCGTCGGTTCCATACCAGATTCAGCTTCCAAGTTACCCATAAGACCAGCTGCACCATATGGTGTCATACCAGCAGTTCCAACCAAATAATTGTAAATCTTTTCAGTGTTACTATTTCCAGTAAGACCAGACGTACTACCTATAGTGCTGGAAGCCGCTGATGAGGTACTGGTAGATGCAGACTGCTGAGTGAAATCCATATTCCAGTTTCCTGTCAATGCACCTTCGAGTGCTTTACTACCAAGCAGTGAGAATACATTTCCAATTTTACTAATCACATCTGTCTCAGATGTCGTAGTATCTGTTGTTGTAGCGGTACTAGCTCCAGGAATACTCTCAGTAGAAGTAATACTACTAAGATCACCAATGGAACCTTTTCCATCTTTTGAGAAGGACCAGAAATTATGACCTTCACTTGTAAATACAGATGGGTCGTAAGTTGTTTCGGAACGAGCTTTTGAAGCTGGGTCGTTTACAACTACTTTACCATCTTTCAAGCCAACCAATGCGATAAAGTGACCACCCTTTGTAAAGGTACTTGGTCCCATAGATGCGATCACAGGTTTCTTATTGCTAAGTGAGTTTGTTAATTTGGATCCATCAAGCCCCAAAGACTCTGTATCAACACCGTACTTTTTACCAATTGCGGAGAAGAAATCCCAACTCGTTCCATCATTAGCAGTACGATAACCATTATCTGTAGAGAACTTACAAGTATCTACAGGTGTTACATTCGCTCCATAGGAACGAAGGATCATTGCCATAGAAGTTGGTCCGCATCCAGACGTACCGATTGTCTGAGAATTATCTCCAACCGAAGTATATACCGTATCGCTCCAACGTGAATCCGTCTGCATTAAGAACGGGAATCCATTTAACATATCTTCTCCAGTTGCAGAACCAACCGCACTAGATGAAGATGTCGAAACCGTACTCTGGTTATCTAATTTATCATTACCAGTACTTGCATTCTTTGGAGCGTTTGAATTTCCATTTTGTAATCGTTTTGGAATTGGTTTTTTACCATCTATTGTTTTTCCATATCCACCGAACGGAAGAATTAATCTTCTTCGTCCACCAATACCATATCCACCATTTCCAATTGACCATGCAGAACCAGTGTATTTTGTAAGTTCTTCTGGTTTGTAAGATCTTGAATATGCTTTTCCTCGTGGATCGTTTACACGAATACGACCATTTGCATCTTCTCCAACTGCTACCACATAATGTCCTGCAGCAGTATAAGGTGTTCCAGTTCCAGTACTTGTTCCGGATAACACAACTTCATTTCCATTTTTCAAAGAATCATGGATGAAGTTTGCATTTGGAGCATATCTCTGTTCACTGTCTAATCCAAAGGTCGTTGCTGCACCAGATACAAAATTCCAGTTTGTTCCAGTGTTGTCACGTGTTCCTGTTTTTTGTGCAAGGGCTGCCATTTGTGTTGGATCTACTGCATTTCCAGTCATATCAGATACAACCATCGACATAGCAGCAGGACCACATACACTATTTCCAAGAGTACCACCATCGTTGTTGTACTCGTATTTATTACTTGCCCAGCGAGTATCCGTCTGAGAATAATAGGAATGTCCATTCACTTTATCCGGAGCGACTGTCTTACGGCCAAAGCCACCTCCGCGTTTTCGATGTTTCTTTGATGTGTTTGAAGTACCAAAGCCACCTCCAGCTGCAGAAGTATCTGCAAACATCGGTAAGGTACCATAATCATCTTCACTAAATCCGGCTATACCAAATCCGCCACCGGTACCATAGGATTTTTTCGATTCCACAGTTCCGGAACCAGATCCTCCCATAATCCAGTTGGTAAACTTTTCCCAACCACTTTTAACGATACTACCGGCTTTATCCCAAGCCTTCTTCGCAGATTCTTGGATTTTTGTAATTGCCTGTTTCGCCTTGGAATCTTCTACGATTTCATGAGTGGTTAATAAGCCTGCTTGCAATTTTTCATCAATTTCAGTAGCGTCGACATTCTTCTTCAAAACGTCACCGTTCTGAGAATAGTATGTGAAAGTAGATCCTTCACGTTTATAATAATTACCAGTCGGTTCATAATAACCAACGGTCTTTGATTCTTTGAATGGAGAGGTTAACGTGGTTATCCAACCATATTTGTTAACACTTTCAAAGAATGTACCGATGTGATCAAGACCCGTAGTAACTAAGGATCCTAATTTTTCACATCCACTCATAAAAGCATCCCCGATCTTCCCACCAATATCCGCAAGTCCATCGGTTGCTTTTTTGATAATATTGTCTTCTTTGACCTCTTGTTTGGTAAGCATACCACTGTCAATCATAGCTTCAACCGTTTCTCGATCAACGTTTTCATTGATCAAAGTACCGTTGACACTATATTTTGCATAGCCCGTACCATCATCATTTTTGATATAGTAAGTACCAACTTGGTTTACCCATCTTACCTGGGTTCCACCGAAAATAAAGTCGTGTGCATGATCAAGAGCACGATCGACACTACGTCCAATTTTTGATAAAGTAGCACCAGCAGCAGTGAGACCTTTATCCAAAGCACCCTTTACTGCCTCGTATCCATTTGAGAAGGCTGTTTTTACATTCTCAATAGCCCCTTTAAATCCAGGAACGATCTTATGCTGAATTACCTCTTGAAGACCACTGGTTCGAATGTCTACTTTAGTTAAACCATTGGCAACCACGAGCGCTTGCATTTCTTCTGGTGTGAGCGGTTTATCTGATAAAAGCTCTCCGGTCATACTGTAATGATACCATCCTTCAGCAGCGGCTTTTCCACTCTCAGAACCAGTAGCACCAGCAAGCATATTCATAGATTTCTGCATATAATACGTACCATCATTGCACATATATTTTGTAGCATTGTGTGAAGTAAAGAACAGAGTTGCTGCAGCCGGAGCTGCTGCAATAACCCCACCAGCCGTTTTAGCAACCTTGAGTGCAGCACTTCCAAAATCTTGAAGTCCTTTTACAACTGTATCTTTTACTTCAACGGCTTTATCCCAGACTTTTGCACCTACTTCTCTAATCTTTTCTCCAGCACTATCCTTAAATTTTTCCCATCCGGTACGGTCATGCCACATAACAGATTTCACGGTATTTGTTCGAATCAAGTCACTCAATTCTTCCTGCGTGATTGGTTCTCCAATTTCATCCCCGTTCGCATTATGAAGCTGTCCCGCGTTATCATACCAAGCACCGGTTCCATCTCTTAATTCCCAGCCTTGTTCCTGTGTACCTCGGTCCGTAAAGAAATTCCAAATTTTACCCGGTAATTTTACTGCAGCACTTGCAAATCTACTTGCATTTTTTCCCATACTACTAACTACCGATTTGATTCCTTGCCCAACTTTCTTTGCCATATCTTTTAAAGGTTTACCCATTCCAAGAACGGTTCCTACGATTCCTTTTGATTTTTTATCATTTTTAAAAGAATCTACGATATCATCTTGGAAATTAGTCTCATCTCCAACTTTACCAAGTGGATTTCCGTCTTTGTCATAAACCGTAAAAGTACCATCTTTATCTTTGACATATCGATTTCCTGTAGCACCAATATATCCTTCTTCCCCATCTTCTCCAAAAAGAATTTTCTTAGCGCCCCCAACTAGTGAAGAAGCACCGTTTGTAATGGCTTTGGTACCACGTTCCATAAGAGAAGCATTTTCATCAGAATTATAATCTTGGAATGACTTGTAATTCCCATTGACTTCTCCATTATTAACTGCTTCGATATAGGCATCTTCGCTACCCCATTTATCCGAAAGACCAGCTTTCTCAAGAGTAGCATACTGCTTTTTCAAGTCTTCATTTCGATCCGCGATGTATTCTTCTTTGAATGCATCTCTGGAATCCATCAACTTATCATATTTTGTATCACCGGCAATCAACTTGTATGCACTACATGCAGCAACGTTCAGTAAATCAAACCCACACATAGATGCGGTAATTTCATTTACAATATCTACGATGCCACCGACAGTACTTCCAGTAAATGCTCCCATTGCAAAAGAGATAAGTTTCATAGTTCCATCAACTTGATCTTTGTTGACCTGGAAGAGTCTGGCAGTACCTGTTAAACCATTTAATGCACCTAATGCAATACCGGCAAGCTCACTTGTTCCAAGTGTAGCTGCAGCAGCTCCAAGATGTTTTCCAAGAAATGCAGTTGCTTTTTTGATTAACTTTCCAAGAATGGTTTTATCCAAAAAGGCTTTGGATTTAGAAAGCTTCTCCATAATCTTGGTTACCCATTTTGAGTTACCAATCTTATCTGCAACTTTGGTAAAGAACTTCTGAACCATGTTCAAGATCTTCTTACCCATCTTTTCCGTACCTTTTTCTGCAGTTTCCCCTGCAGATTCCATGGTAAATTTTGCAGCACCTTCTGCAATTTCATCACCACTACTCTTTAAACCAGATGTTACGATATCATCTGTATGCTCGGCAATAGTGTCTGCGCTCGTAGTAAACACAGCGTCTGTAGCAATATCTGCACCTTCCCCACTCAAAAGAGATGGAGCGACATCATCTGCACCAGTCAAGGTTGCATTTAACATGTCGTCGCTGTAATCTACCATGGAACCACCAATATCATCAGCAAATTTACTTGCCGCGTCTGTTGAGGTTAAGGATGCATCCAAAACCGCATCATCACCATAATCAACCATATAGTCGCCAACGGTATCGGTAAATCCTTTACTAGCCTTAACACTTCCAGCTGTAGCAGTATTTTCAACTCCATTCGCAGATAAAATCTTTGGAACTTTTCGATGTCTAAAGTCTGTAATTCCTGTTTTAACGGCATTGGCAATATTTTTTCCACCCTTTACAAGAGCTTTTCCACCTTTATAAATACCTTTTCCGATTTTAATACCATACTTAACAGGTTTCTTTATTGCATTTCGTAAAAACTTCGCTTTCGCGGCAGTCATATGATCTGCTCTTCCATTTCTTCCTGTTAAGAATCCAAGGATGTTTCCTTTTCCTAAATCTTTGAAGGAGTCTGCAGTATCTTCAAGCTCTCCTTCTGCATCTTGTCCATTCGTATTTGCACGATTGTCATTTTGCCATGCAGTGTCTTTTGTAATCTGACCTGCAATCGCTGGAATTAGTTCGCCAACATTTCCAAGGAAATCTGCAAGTTTCTTTAACAGTCCCGTTTTTGTTAAGAAGGCAATACCAGCGATGATACCAGCACCAATTAATCCTTTCCTACCAAACATCTTAAGCCAGTCGGTAAAGAAACCGGTACTCTTGGATAACTGGGCTCCCGTATTCGATGCAATATTTTTAATACCCTCTAAAAGTCGATTACCGAAAGATTTTTGTTTCTCAGCCTCATGTTCAGCTTGTAATTCTTCTGCAGTCTTTGCAGCATCCATCGCTTTTTCACGAGTTTCCTGTTTTTGTTTTACAATCGCCATTTGGCCATTCTCAATAACTGCAGGCAACTGGGTATCCGTTTGGCTTCCTTCCCCAGAGTCCTTCATCGGAAGTGCTAATTGCGCGCCTCCAGTTGGTCCAGGAAGTGCGAGTTGTTCATTGTTCTCAGCAGCTTCTCCATCATCAATCTGTGAATACGCATTGGCGGCTGCTCGTGCATCGCTAATTCTAGCTCCACCAACTCCATCGTCAGCTTCACCACCATTTGCTAAACTCTTAGCAGCACCGCGGATATATTTCACAAACTTAGAGACAGCGTCTCTTGCATATCCAGCAATTTCAACACGGATTGGTTTTCTTCGATCACTATAGACTTTATCACCCTTATTCGTCCAAACGATCTCAGGGCGACCAGCCTCACCGACAATCGAATATCCTTCTTTCGCATTGTCAGTACCATATTCATATCCCTTACCACTTAATTTACCGAAGATACTATAAATGGCACGTTCTACTTTACTGCCAGCTCCAGTCTTCTTCGCAAATTCACTTAAAGTCTGGCTATCAACCCCATATTTTTTCAGAGTATCTTGAACTTCACGATCACTCATCCGTTCAACATCTTCATCTGGAACCATATGATTTACCTGAAGATATCGTCTACCAATTGACCAGTTCTTCATTTTAGAACCTGTCATAAATTGAGCACTGGACATTCGGTTGTGCGCATTTGGATCTACTTTGGAAGAAGATTCTTCTTTGTTTTCTTTTGCATCTTCTTCTCCTGTATCCGATGTACCATTTTTCAAACGTTCTCGCTCTGGATCTGGCGCATTCACTTTATTTGGATCAGAGCCGTCTGGATTTTTATGCATTAAAACGTTTAAGATCTGCTGTAACAAACTGATCTTACGAACGTCATTAGACATCTTTTTCTGATCTCCTCTGGCAATCTGATCAGCATCCATTGAAGCTGCATTCTTTGTAACGTCTTCATCAACGGCTTTTCCACGCCAACGAATCTTTTTACCAGACATAGCTTCTGCTCTGGCACGGTTGTCAACTGTATCTTCCCAAACGTTTCCGCCGGTCAGTTTGTTGATTTTCCTAATATTCCATTCATTTTGACGATTTCGAACCTTCTGCATCTTTAATTTGGCTTTGTCCGCATTTCTTTCATCTTTTCTGGCTTTTAAACGACCAGAAAGATCCTGACGCATGTAATCGTCTTTCCAAGCTTCAAAACTTTGAGGCTCTCCGTTTACAATCGGAATATTTCCTTTTTCTTTCTCTTTTTCATAACGCTTTTTTAATTTCTCCAGATAATTATAACCAGTCCGATCTTTAGACTTGATATACTTATCCTTCCATTCATCATACTCCATGGTTTTCCCATTTTTCTGAACGTCAGCGTTATATTTTTGCTTTAAGGATCGCTCATCAAACAAGCCACCCTTTTCCATTCGCTTAAGGGCACTTCCTTCTCCAAGATCATCGATAAAGTTTGCAGCATCACCAATCTTTTCACCGACTTTTCCTACCCCTTTAAAAAGGAATTTAAGTAATGTGAATGGAGATGAAATCACTTTCTTAAGACCCTTTGCAGCATTATCCATAACATTACGGACAGGATCTAAGGATTTACCTGTTGCAAGTTCGAATGCATTTGCTACCGTATGCATCAGCCATTTTACACCTTTGATTGGATGGAAAACTTTCCGAACCACTTGTGTAATTGGAGATACGATAATGTGAGTCACCGTATCAAGTGCACGGAATGGCAATAACGCTACCTGTTTGGTAACGGCATAGGTAAGTTTTGCAACGTTTTTACCTAACGTCGTAAACGGTTTTAATACCGTATTGGTTAATACATTTACAAATGGATCTGCGATTTTATCAACAAAAACTTCCCCAATTTTATTGGTAATTTTTGCCGCTTTTTTCTTAATGGAATACGCAATATCAGAGAGCGCATTTCCAACCGGTTCGATCGCTGCTTCTACAGTTCCAAGCACATCATGCTTAAATGTAAATCCAATATCTGCAGCAATCTCTTCTGTGGTATGTTTAAATGGTTGCAGAACGTATACTTGTAAAGCATTCCCAAGTTGTCCAAGTACTCCTGCTTGATAATCTGGATCATCTTTCTTTTTTCGATTACCAAATAACCAACGACTAAACGTATCAGATTGTGCTTTAATAGCAAGACCAAGTCCTACAATTGCTCCTCCGACCGGTCCACCCGCCGTCAACATAGCCGGCATAAATCCAATTTGAGATAATAAGGAAGCGGTAAGAGCACCTGCTCCAGCTCCAACTGCACCCATTCCAAGGGCTTTTCCACTTAAGGATATACCAGCAGATTCACCACTTCGTTCCTTATTGTGTCGGATGACATTTTTGAAAGATTTTAAGACACCAAGGCGTCCCTTTTCCTCATTGCCAAACAAGAACTCATGGAATGTTTTGGATTTTAATGCTGTAGTGGTAGCCATACCAAGTAAAGCACCTGCAACAGGTCCACCAACTAAAGTACCTAAAAATCCACCACCACCCATTAAAGTTCCTTTTAATCCACCAATCGCAGCACCACCAATAAGGGCAGTTTTATTATCTTTTATGAACTTTTGGGTTTTCTTTGTAATAAGTCCGTTATCCTTATCTTCGTCACCAAAGATCAATTTCTGGAATTTCTCAGACTTACTAGCAAATCCAACGGCAGTACCTAACACGACACCACCAATTGGTCCACCGATCATGGCTCCTAAAAGGCCACCAGATGCAAGTCCAGCGGCTCCACCTGCAACACCACCTAGCATTGCATTTGGGAGTTTCTCTTTTAAGGAATCCTGCATGACTTTGACTACATTGTCTTTGTCAACTTTCTTTCCATCTTTCGCAAACTCACCAAACATTGCATTGTGCCAGTTTGCAAAAGATTCTTTAATTCCATCCGTTACCTGAGAAAAGATTCCGGAACGTTCTCGTTTTCCAGTTGGATTTCCATTTTCATCGACTTGTTTTTTACCAAAAATCTTCTCCATAACTCCTTCTTTGATATTCCCAAAGACAGAATTTTCGGATTTGTCATGTTGCTGACCAGAAGAATCTTTGTATGCTTTACCAGTCAAACGATGTTGCATCTCCAAAAAAGAATCGTGTAGCACATTTTTCATATCAGAGATTGCTCCACCCCTGGAGAATCCATTCTCATCTTTTACACCAAAGATCTTATCATGCATTGGTTTAAAGAATTTATCATTAAATGTATTTGCAACCGTAGTTGCAGCATCGGAAAACAAGGAAGTGACAGATGACATGAGAGCTTTTGGATCGTTGTTCATAAAAGCAGATCCAACGTTATTAAGCGTTCGCATAGAGCTATTACGAAGCATATCCATAAACTTCATACTATCCCCATTTGCGAAGGAATCGTTTTCGACCGCTTGTCGATAATCGACATTCTCTACTTTGGAATTTTTGATAGATGCTTGACCTGTTTTTTTCAGGTAATTCTCAATAATCTCATCGATCGTAATATTTCGCATCTTCTTTGTATCTTTATCGTATACCTGCTGCTCAAATAAATCTGTTTGTAAAATACCACTACGAGTTGGATTTTCTCTCATGGACTTAATCTTAGCATTTCGAGTCACATTCGAACGAATTTGACCACTTGCAAAATTATTCATTGCAATTGGATCATTCAATGCCATTTGATTTAAGGTATTGATAAAAGTTTTCTTAATTTCATCAGATCCAGCAAATTCCTGAATGGCTGCTTTCAAATCGTTTGTAATACGTCCATTATGAACCGTATAATCAATCTTATTATCCCCTGAAGTACGATTAAGAAGAGCGTATAATTGCATCTGCATACTCTCCATTTGTTTCTTCGTATCTTCATCCTTCTGTGCATTGACATTTGCGGTTAACTTTCGACCAAAATCTGTATTGTTAAACGCTTCGGCAACAGAATCCATCAGGCTCTTTGCAATATTATCGTTTAACTGATCGATCGTCACATACTGATTGGATTCGGAGTCAAACCAAGTACGATTATTTTTCATTCCAGAAAGGGCAGCCTTATTTTTATTCAACTGCTTCCATCCTCGAGAACCACCAGCATTCATATGCTCAGCAATGAATTTCAAATAAGTGGTCTGTTCTCCAAGCTCTCGTGTAATCGTATTTGTAATTGCAAGTTTTGTTTCTCCATCAAATGGAGTAGCATCCATATTCAGTTTGATGTCTTTCTTCTTATCGATATAATTTAATCGATCTTGATCCAGACCCATACTTTTTGCAATGGTACCTGTGATCTTACCAAAGATCGTATTACCTTGTTGCTCTCCCCACTCACTCATACGTTTCATGAGGTTTGGCATCATGGACGCAATTGCAGAATCCAAACCTTTTACAGTTGTACTTAAAACTTCTGGCACCGCCCATTGTGCAAACATAGTAGCACCCATACCAAGAGGGTTTGATGCTAACATTTGCAATGTATTCTCATCCATCATATCCGCAAGCATTTTAAACTCGGAATTAGATAAAGATGTTTTTAAACGACTCTTCACATATTTCTTATATGCACCAAAGTCAAATCCACCATTCGAACCAATCACGTTTCCAATATCACCGTCATCCGGTTCATCGTCTTTCTTCCCTTTTTTACCAAGAGTGGCTTGTCCCATTTTATCATAGTATGCAATAGAACTCTCAATAAACTTATTCATATTGCTGTTATTATATTCAACAAGGGAAGCTAAGTTCTTTTCAATCGCTCCTAAATGAGACAGAATTTGTGTCCCCATCTGCTGATTTTGGAAAAACTGAGCAGATGTTAAAGAAACAAAAGCATCTGTTTGTGCTTTTGCTGTTCGTAGAGTAAGTTCTGTCTGTTTATTAATAGAAGACGATAAAGATGTAAACGCTTCAGCACTACCCGCAGCGTTTACATAATTCATAGTAACGCCTCCACCGGAATCGTTACTATCTCCAAAAGTTACTCCGCCAGATGATTCGTCGAAGAGATCATTAAATCCTCCGTCTCCCATCATATCCTGCATAGCTCGTTCATCGTTACCAGCAAGATGTCCGGATTTAATATCGTCTAGCGCATTTTTGAACGCAGTATTTGCAAGTTTTACATATTTATTCTGCGTCAAGTTGGTACCAGATGTACCTCGTCTGGTACCAATTACACTTGTTCGCATTGTTCTTACAAGATCTGCGCCAGAATCAACTGCTCCTGAAATTGTTGGAGCATATTCCTTTAACACCGATTTGGAGGTACTACCAACCGCATTCAACGCATTCTTTAACCATGTGGTACGAATGGGTTTGCTGCGCACTGGTTGTACTTTTGCATTGTGATTAGCCACTGTGTGACACCTCCTTAGTGTTTATTTTCAGTTGTTCAACGCTTAAACGACTGTTTTTTACAGGAAACACGAGAAAAAGACAAAAAAATAACGTTCTGATATAAATCAGAACGTTATTTTTGATAATTGATCTCCAAGTCTTAAATTAAGACTGGAGATCCTAGAGTACGTTGTAAATTTCATAATTTTTCGTGCATTCGGGATATCCCGATATGCATTGAACCAGGCATCCAATAATAGATTATTGGATTTTGCAAAGTCTCTAATAAGATTATTAGAGACTTTTCTGCTAGTTTTGTATTCTAGCTCCTCCAATAATTTATCCAGATCCTCAATTACATGAGGATCTATCTTTTTTAGTTTCCTCATGTAATTGAGACGGAATATCATCTCTTCCGTCTCTGCAAAACATTCTTTAACTTCAGAAACTGAAGTTTCAGTTTCAGTCTGCTGGTGCACCTGCGTACCAATTCTTGCTTCTGGTGTAAATGGGTTTACAACTGAAGACAGTTCTTTTAATGTGAATCCTTTCATGGTAATCTCCATGCGGCTCTTGGTTATATACCTCCACCGGATCATA
>ULWU01018515.1_pt1 | contig 56613 bp, 49 predicted proteins | sample 1960661 | NCBI WGS metagenome assembly ULWU01 (sample SAMEA4835821, study PRJEB28245) | human gut metagenome | biome: gut microbiome; material: fecal sample | place: Denmark | collected 2008
GTCAACCTGCTGCACTATATATCCTCCGGAAAGAAGTGTCTCAAGCTTTTGAGTAATACTGCTTCCTGCATAGTCAATAAATGATCTGATAATTGCATTATCACTTGTATTTCTCCAATAGCTAAGTGGTTTTGCATCAGGCTTGCGCTGTAAATCAAGCACATAATTCATCACATCCCACGGACAATAGACATCCACATCTCCAAAATGATATCCATCATACCATTTTCTTATATTTTCCGACTGATTTAAAATATGTGCAGCCTTTAATATCTCATCCACCTCACTCTGAATAAACCCAAAATACTCGGTAAGCCGTGAGTCTGCAACAGAATCCGAAACAAAATTATTTGTTCCCGTAAAAATGCTTTCCTTCGCAATCCTAAGACAGCCGGTTACAACCGCAAATTTTAAGGCATAATTATCCTTCAATACCTGCATAAGCCCCTTCATCATATCAAGCATCTGTCTATAATAACCACCTGCATTTGCCTTTGCAATCGGTACATCATACTCATCAATAAGCAAAATGACCTGTCTGTCATAATACAAATTCATGAGCGTTGTAAGAAGCCGTAAGCTGTTCTTAAGCTCTGTCTGCGTTGCCTCTCCTGCAGCAATATTTCTAAATGTCTTTCTCTGGTATTCAGTAATCCTCTCATCATCAAGCAGATATAAATGCTCATTAAAAAGCTCTGCGATAACAGAAGAAAGCATCGCACATGCACTGTCAAAATCCAGACCATCTACCTGACGGAATGACACAAAAATTACAGGCCATTTATTCATCCATTCTTCACACAGACTCTGATGCGACATAATATCAAGACCCTCAAATAACACTTTTGAAGCTTTTCTTATATCAAAAAAACTCTCAAGCATACTCATAGCCAGTGTCTTTCCAAACCTGCGCGGTCTGGTAATCATAATAACCTCCGTCCCAGGTGACTGTAAAAGCTCATATATCAGATTGGTTTTATCAACATAATAATAATTATTCGATCTTATTTCTGTGAAATTCGAGATTCCTACCGGAATGTTTAATGCCATAATATGCACACTCCTTCTGCCTGTTTTCTGATAAAATTATAGTAACATTAAACAGTTATAAATACAAGGAAAGTAACTGCATTTTTGTATCATTCACAACCGACAAAAAACCGGGTTGTCCGTACAAACCTTAGTGTGACAGACAACCCGGGATTTCAATTATTAAGTGTAACTATATTCTACTTGTAGAAAATATTTCCAAGCATAAGATCCTTCTTGAAGTTTCTGATGGTTGTATCATTGTCGATAAATACAGCCTCAATACCCATCATGGCTGCCCACTCGCCCATCTGCTCAGCAGTAAGGTCATATGTGAACGCTGTATGATGTGCTCCTCCTGCAAGTATCCATGCCTCTGCACCTGTGTAAAGGTCAGGCTGTGGTGTCCAGAAGTTTGTTGCTACAGGAAGCTTTGGCATAGGCTTCTCTGTCTTCTTGCAGTCAACTGTATTGATAATGAGACGGAAACGGTCACCCAAATCAACAAGTGATGTGGCGATACCGGTGCCCTCCTTTGATGTAAATACAAGTCTTGCCGGATCCTCTCTGTCACCCATTGTAAGCGGCTGGCACTTGATGCTTATAGGACCGTCTGCGATTGATGGACAAATCTCAAGCATATGAGCCTCGAGTATTCCCTCTTTGCCCTTCATGAGATTGTAGGTGTAGTCCTCGAGCATTGATGTACCCTTGGCATCCTTCTTTCCTGCTGTCATGATCTTCATGAGACGAACCATTGCCGCAACCTTCCAGTCGCCCTCAGCTCCAAAGCCATAGCCCTTTTCCATGAGACGCTGGATTGCAAGTCCCGGAAGCTGCTTTAATGCTCCAAGATCACCAAAGTGTGTTACGATTGCCTGATAATTCTTCTCCTCAAGGAATCTCTCAAATCCGAGCTCAATCTGTGCCTGTACCGCTACATGCTTCTTAAACTCCTCAGGATCTCTGCCCTCAAGCAGGATATCGTATTTGTCATAGTACTCATCTACGAGTGCGTTTGTATCTGACTGTGAAACTGCTGCAACAGACTCTGCAATTTCATTTACAGGGTAAGCATCCACTTCCCAGCCAAACTTAATCTGAGCCTCTACCTTGTCACCCTCTGTAACAGCAACATTTCTCATATTGTCAGCTACACGCATTACACGGATGTGACTGCTCTCTACCACACCGACTGCTACACGCTGCCATGATGCAATCTTTTCCTGTACCACAGGATCTGACCAGTGTCCCACAACGACCTTTCGCTCGATACCCATACGTGTAACAATGTGTCCCCACTCTCTGTCACCGTGAGCTGCCTGATTCTCATTCATGAAGTCCATATCAATTGAATCGTATGGAATCTCCTCATTGTACTGTGTATGTAAATGAAGTAACGGCTTTCTGAGCTCCTTGAGTCCTAAAATCCATGACTTTGCAGGTGAAAATGTATGACACCATACGATAACACCGGCGCACTCATCATCTGTATTGGCCTCGTTGAAGGTCTTTCTGATGAGCTCATTTGTGATGAGTGTCGGCTTCCAAACCACCTCAAAAGGAAGCTTTCCTGACTCATTTAATTTGGCTACAATCTCCTTTGAATGTGCTGCAACATTTGCAAGGCACTCATCTCCGTACAGGTCCTGCGAGCCGGTGCAGAACCAGAATTTGTAATTTTTTACTGCTAACATAGTTCCTCTCCTTTATTTGTGTTTATTTATATTTCTCTCGTGGTTTTTATTTCAAATACATAATAATACCAATCATTAAAAATCAAAATAACGTATGCATCCATACCCTCATCTGATTAAGTCCGCGATTTCCCCACATATAATATGGTATAGCCCTTGCTATTACAGACTTTTGTCTCGGTGGTTCCTCAGAATACAACGCATCTGAGCCTTCAAGTCTCACTGCTGGAATATCTAAAAGAACCGCACCCTTTAACTTTCCCTCAGCTTCTGATTCAATACGCGCTTCATTAAGCCTTGACACATCTATCATCAGACTCTGCACATCATCATCATTGTCCACTCCTTCAAAAGCGTACACTACCGGACCTCTCTGCAAAGCTGCACAGCCTATATCCTCTCTTACCTTTGTATTGGCATATATTACACGGATATCCATATTGAAGCTGATTTCTATAACATCGTTGTCATGCCATTTATTTTTTATATAGATATAGCCATCCCTATAAGAATAGAACAAATCTGCTTTTGTCTCATCATTCTCTTTTAACCTCATACCATTGAGTGCCACCTCAAAGCTTTTCAGATATCCCGGAATATGTATTGCAACAGCAAATTCATCGCCTGTCTTCGGTGTAATACTGTATGAAACATGTCCCTTCCACGGATATTCACTGACAACCTTTATATCTGCTTTTTTAAGCCGAGCCTCCTGACCGATGAAAAGATGTGAATATATTACATCATCATCCTCATCCCACGCATATCTGCCCAGAGATGTAACCATACGCACAAGATTCGGAGGACAGCATGCACATGCATACCAGCCCGGTCTTTCAGGAATGACATGCTTATATCCAAATATTTCTCCCGATACTCCGGGATTTACCTCAAGCGGATTCACATAAAAAAATCTCTTTCCATCAAGCTGCATCCCACTTATAATTCCGTTGTATAATTCCCTCTCCATAGCATCTGCGTATTTGCCGTTTTTGCTCATTTTAAGCATCTGCTTTGCAAAGAAAACAAGCCCTATCGATGCACAGGTCTCAGCGTATGCCATATCATTCGGCAGCTCATACTCCTTCGTAAAGGCCTCTCCCTCCACTGTTGAGCCTATACCTCCTGTAATATACATCTTCTTTTCTGTCATGTTATTCCACAGGCGCTCACAGGCATCAAAAAGCTTTTCATCATGCTCCGTTGCTGCCAGATCTGCCATGGCTGTATACATATAGACAGCACGCACACTGTGTCCTACCGCTTCATCCTGTTCATAGATAGTTGCATGGCTCTGGTTATATTTTGTATCCTCAGGAATCATGCCAAAATGCTTCCAATCACGCTTTGCGGCTTCCTCAGCAAAAAAAGCGGGATTTTTTCCTCTCTCCTCGAGAAAATATCTCGCCTGCTTTTTGTAGGCCTCATTTCCTGTTGCATGATACATACGCATCAGACCTATTTCAACTTCCTGATGTCCCGGTATTCCGGGCAGCTTATCAGGACCGAATCTGTCTATTATGTGCCCTGCCATGCCTTCCATTACCTTAAGCAGCTTGTCCTTGCCTGTAGCATCATAATAGGCGACAGCAGCCTCCATCATATGGCCTGCACAGTACAGTTCATGACACTCAAGCAGATTCTGCCATCTGTGCTCAGGCTCTTTTATTGTGAAATATGTATTCAGATATCCATCCGGCTGCTGTGCTGCGGCGATAATATCTATAATGTCATCAGCTCTCTTTTCAAGCGCAGCATCCGGCTTTATAATCAGTGAATATGCCACTCCCTCAAGCCATTTTGCCACGTCACTGTCCTGAAAGACCATACCATAAAACTCGCCCTGCGAAAGACCTGCCGCAATCTTAAAATTCTCTATTGCATGACTTTTTTCCACTCCGGGCTGTCTGTCATTAAGCACACCTTCCTGAAATGGAATGACAACATCTGTCACAAGCTCCTGCATATGTCCCCAAAACGGATCCTCTATTTTTATATCCTTTAAATCCATATTCTACTCTCTCCATATTATATAGCCGTTTTTATAACTTTTGTGCTGTGTGCCTTATTATAAAAGATCAGCTTGCATATGTACGGTTTACCTCAAGCTCTTTTGCGATATCCTCCGGTGTCATGTATTTCTTGAACACACGCTCCAGACAATAATTTTTTATACATCCAAAACCTCCCGGAAACAGCACAACCAGCCATAGCATGTCCCTGCACCAGAACAGTATGAATAAAAATACTGCAACCAGCAAAATGGACCAGCCAAGATTTGCAAGCATCATAAAAAGCGATTTTTTAATGGCCTCCTTTACCGCACACTCAAATCTGGCCATGTATGAAAACAGATAAAATGCCCATGCCAGTACAGCACCCGATAATACCAGAAAGAAATAGTACATCATTCCAAGATATGTTCCGGCCTTAAGCTGCTGTTTCATGAGCATGCAGTCTGCCACAAGAAAAGCAGCCGGTATAAGCCATACAATAAAAGCAAGTGTTGATTTTTTGAAATTGCTCTTAAAAGCTTTCCAGTATTCAACATAAGCATAGCTTTTTTTATTTCTTATGCACTTATTTACAGTATAATAAACTGCCGTAGTTGACGCACCTATTGTAACAAGCGGGATGCTGGTGACAAACCAGAAAATCCCAAGTATAAGCATGTCCACTGCAACGTTTACTATAGATAAAATTTTATTGTCGTAATTTAATCCTCGTGGCATATTATCTGTCCTTCCTTAATCTGAGCAATTCTGTTTTAATATTATGATTAAAGGGTCAAAATACTTTTTGACCCTCATATCATATTATTTCGATAATCTAAGTGTAACAACACTGCATGCCGGAAGAGTAACCTTCACACCGGTCTGTGTATTTTCATATGCTGTGAAATCCTTCTCATCCACTACCTCAGGTGCTTCAAAGGTATTGTGTGCATCCATGGCACCTTCGATGTATCTGGCCTCACTTACACTGTATTTGTCACCCTCATTTGTGAGCATAATATCAACATCCTCTGACGACTCAAGAGAATTGTTTGTAAGTGTGACTGTAATCACTCCATCCTTATCCTCTGATACAGACTCAAAAACCTTCGGAAGCTCATTCTTTCCTGTACCAACTGTAGTTCCTCCTACAAGAGAGCTGTCCAAAAGAGCTGCGCCCTGATGATGTCTCATCATATGGAATACATAATATGTAGGTGTCTTTATCATCTTATCGCCGTCTGTGAGCATTACAGACTGAAGCACATTTATAAGCTGTGCAATACATGCCATCTTCACACGGTCGGAATGCTTGTTGAAAATGTTTAATGTCATACCTGCAACAAGCGCATCACGCATTGTGTTCTGCTGATATAAGAATCCCGGATTGGTACCAGGCTCCACATCTGACCAGATGCCCCACTCATCAACAATAAGACCTATATTCTTATCAGGATCATACTCATCCATTATAGCTCCATGACGATTGATGAGCTCCTCCATGAAATATCCTCTCTTAAGAGTCTGATAAAAAATATCCTCTGTAAAATCTGTCGCACTTCCCTTGATATTCCAGTCATCCTCTGTCTCCGGAAGTGTGTAATAATGAAGTGATAATCCATCCATCTGACCATGGAATCTAGGCTCACAATGATCGAAGCATGTAGCCATCACCTTCTTTGTCCACTCATAGTCATCCACATTTGGACCACAGCAGATTTTATTGATTGGCTGATTGCCTGCATAATTTCTGACATAAGTCTGGTATCTGCGGTATTCATCTGCATAATGCTCAGGACGCATGTTTCCACCACATCCCCAGTTCTCATTTCCCACACCGAAGTAGTCAATAGTCCATGGGTCTTCGTGTCCGTTTTCCTTACGCAAATCAGCCATAGGTGATACTCCGTTAAATGTGATGTACTCTACCCACTCACTCATCTCGCGCACTGTTCCGCTTCCTAAATTTCCGTTCACATATGTCTTGCAGCCTAACTGTCTGCAAAGCTCAAAAAACTCATGTGTTCCGAAGCTGTTGTCCTCAACTACACCACCCCAGTGTGTGTTGATCATCTTTTTTCTCTTCTCTTTAGGACCGATTCCATCCATCCAATGATACTCATCTGCAAAGCAGCCGCCCGGCCAGCGGAGCACAGGTATCTTCATTTCCTTTAATGCATCTACAACATCAGTACGCATGCCGTTTACGTTTGGTATATCTGAATTCTCCCCTACAAATAATCCCTCGTAGATACATCTTCCGAGATGCTCAGAAAAATGTCCATAAATCTCCGGAGCAATTGTACTCTTTTTATTCTCATTATTTACAATAATTTTTGCCATATTTTCTCCTTTATCTCTTATATATTTATAAATTTTTTTAAGCTAACCCTTAACAGCTCCTGCGGTCATACCATCGATGATATATTTCTGGAAAATCAAAAAGATAATAAATATCGGTAAAATACCAAACATTGAGCCTGCAATAAGTACATCATAGTTGTTTCCGTATGGTGTGAGAAGAGTATTAAGTCCGATAGGAAGTGTAAACTTCTCTGCGCCTTTAAGCACAAGCAATGGCCAAAGGATTGCATTCCATACACCCATCGCTGACAATATACCCATAGAAGCAAATGCCGGCTTTGTGAGTGGGAGTATTATTTTTGTTGCAATACCGTACTCTGTAGCACCGTCAATTCTTGCCGCATCCAGAAGATCCTTAGGCAGACCTGACAGATACTGCTTGAAGAAAAATATGGTCGATGCCGAGCAGAGTCCCGTTATAATAACACCAACATATGAATCAATAAGTCCGATTGCAATAATCTCTTTGTAAAGAGGCAGCATAAGAATCTCAAACGGCACCATCATTGTAGCAATTACCAAAAAGAACAGGAAGTTCTTAAGCCTGTAATTGTACATTGTCAGTCCATAAGCTACAAAGTAACAGATGAGAAGCGTAAGCACCACCGATACAATAGTGATAATAAGAGAGTTCTTATACCACATAAAATACTTCTGGCTGTCTGCGTTGCCTGAAAACAGATAGGTATAATTATCAAGGCTCATCGTTGAGAAATCAAGATCAATTGAAAGACCTCTTCTGATAAGCTCCTTGCCAGGTCTAAACGATGCTAAAAGACCTGCAAAGACCGGAAATACTATTATCGCACAAAGTATTACGAAGAATCCTGTGCCTAAAACAACGCCAACCTTATGTCTTGGTGTGTCTTTGACAGAACGCACTTTTTTCTTTTTATCTGCCATTTTTTAGTCCTCCTCGCGTTTAAATGTTCCGTTACATACAAGCTGTACTATATTAATTACAAGTGCTATAACCAAAAGCACCATACCAACCGCACATGCATAGCCCATGTCATTTTTCTCAATACCACGTTTGTACAGATATCCCACAATGGTGAGTCCTATGTTCTTCGGCGAATTGTTTCCTGCCCACAGCATGTACGACTCAAGGAACATCGCAAGTCCTGCATAGATTGATATTGTCAAAACATAGATTGTTGTCGGTCTGAGTAATGGTAATGTCACGTAGCGGAATTTCTGCCAGCCGTTTGCTCCATCAATCTCAGCAGCTTCATATAATGAAGTATCAATTGACTTTAGTCCCGAAAGGAAATAGAGCATATTTACACCTGTCCATCTCCAGCAGGCTAAAACCAAAAGTGCTGCCATTCCTGTCCAGCCGACCTTCAACCATTTGAAAGGCTCCATGCCGAGTGCCATTACAAGTTTATTCATCTGTCCTGTGCTGTACTCTGTGAACATCAGACGAAACAGAGTACCTGAAATAACTACAGATGTAAGAGCCGGCATATAAAGCACTGCTTTCCATACACCCTTTGCCTTTACAAGATTGCTGTCCATAAGCACTGCAAAAAGCATTGGGAACGGAATCAGTAATACAAGTGTCCAGAACATATATGTTGCACTGTTTTTTATCGCTGTCAGGAACACTGTATCCGACAACAGCTTCTTATAATTCTCTAAAGCCACAAACTTTGTTTCCAGTGGTGTAATCTTCTCAAAACTCATAAATACAGATGAGCAGAGAGGGTAAATCCAGAATATTGCAAAGCTTAATATAAATGGTATAACAAATACATACGGCGCAACCTTTTGTGAATACAAGAATTTTTTAATCTTCAATTTACGCACCTCTTTCTTATTAATAAAGGGAGGCCGGAGGCCAAACCTCCAGTACCTCCCCCTTTTAAGAGCTATAAAATTACTCTTCCTGCTCCATATCTACTGCATCCTGCAGCTCCTGTAATGCGTCATCCACGCTGTAATCAGGATCCTCAAGTACCTCATTGAGAGTTGTATTACATACATTCTCATTAATTGTAGGACTGATTTTAACTACAGAAATCTTGCCAATATTGTCCATTCCGATAGAATTGAGCACATCGTATGGATAGTTGATGAAGAACTGATTGTACTGGTTCTCATCATTGTGAGCAAATGTATCATTTGTCCAGCAAGCTGTGTTACATACATCAAATCCAAGTGTATCCCAGATATTCTGCTCACCAACCTCAGACATTTTAGCCCAGCAAAGGAATTCTGCTGCAAGCTCTTTTGCCTTAGACTGCTGTGTAACAACTGTACCTGTTCCACCGATACCTACTGAGCACTTCTGTCCCTCCTCGAATGTAGGACATTTTGCGATGTACCAGTTGCCCTTCTCATCAGGCATATAGTTTGTGAAACGGCTCATATACCACATTGCCTTAGGGAATGAAACGATGTTGTGATCCATGATGTTCTGGAAACCTGCCTCAAGGTCAACATGTCCGTCAGGTGATACCTCTGCAAGATCACTCTTTAACCATTTCTGCTGCATTGTGAGCATCTTCTTAACTGAATCAAGCTGTACATTTGCCTTTCCGTCAAATCCACCTGTCCAGTCCTCTCCGTACTCAGCCATTGCAAGCCATAACCAGTCTGTTCCGCCTGTATCAACAGATGTCCAGTATTTTGTACCCTTCTCACCTGCTGCCTCAACATACTCTGTTCCAAGTGCCTCGTAATCATCCCAGGTCTTTACTCCGTCAATCTTTGCGATGACATCTGCCTGTGAAAGCCCCATTGCATCTCCCATAGCCTTTACGTTGTAGTACATAACTGTGGCACCTACATGATAAGGAGCTCCGTAGTAATGTCCGTCAGAGCCCTGGTATGTTTCCATTCTGGCTGGAACCATTGTGCTCATGTAATCCTTTGCATAATCATCAAGTGGTACTAACCATTTGTCCTGACCTGCAACTACGTTAGGGAACTGTCCAACCTCAACATCGCAGATATCAGGTGCTCCTGTACCGGCCTCAAGTGATGTAAGAAGCTTTGTATGCATATCAGCATATGGATATGTAGTACATGTAATCTCGATTGTCTTGTCCGGATGGTCCTTATTCCACTGCTCTACCATTGTGCCGTAGTGCTGTGCATGAAGTTCAACGAAGGTCCACATCTCAAGGTGTGTTCCCTTTGAATCTCCATATGTGTTTGTCACTACCTCTGACTCAGCAGCTTCTGTTCCCCCATCTGCTGCTTCTGTTCCGTTTTTGCTGCCGTTTCCACAGCCGGCAAGCATTGTTACTGCCATTGTTGCACACATCAGTGCACTAACTAATTTCTTTTTCATTTTCCTTCCTCCTGTTAAAATGAAATTGAATTGATAAGTTGTATTAACTTCCTGCCCTAATCTCATGCTGGGCTTATTGCTATTTGACTAAAACAAGTCGTTAATGTGTTTTGCTTATGTACATAATATACATGAAACCACCTGCAATGTCAATATTTATTTTAGATTATTTTAAACTATTTTAGACATTGTTTAATAATGTCTAAATTTTTATGTTTTTTTCGTGTCTAAACATATCTAAGCTATACATATTGCACAATACATTTAATTTGATTTAAAGTTATTGTAAATAAATTCCAAAACTATATACAATAATTTATTGACAACATAGTAGCATATTTCTATAATTATTATATGTTTTATACACAAGAATTTCATTTTTAATTTTATAAAATATTTTAGGAGAATCTATATATGATACATATCACATCATTAGACGACGGTCTCGAACTGTTTAAAGCTCTCGGCTCTGATATTCGTATCCAGATTTTAAAAATTCTGCTCGAAAATAACCAGATGAGCATGAATCAGCTCGCAAACGAGCTAAACATCAGCAATGGAGCTTTAACCGGACATATAAAAAAGCTTGAGGAGTGTGGACTTATCTCCACCTCAAATGATTCATCCGGTCACGGCAACCAGAAGCTGTGTTCACTGATTCAGGATCGTATATTAGTAGAAATCGAAAAACCTATAGATTTAAGCAACGTATACAACACCTCCATCAAGGTAGGGCAGTTCTCATCTCACAACGTCTGTCCAACCTGTGGCATGGCTACATCCTCATTTGTGATAGGAGAGCTCGATGACGTGCGTTACTTTGACCATCCTGACCGTTTCAATGCAGACATTATGTGGTTCACTAAGGGCTATGTGGAATATGTAATTCCAAACCTCATTCCACGTAATCAGAAAATAACCCAGCTTTCACTCTCAGCCGAGATAAGCTCTGAGGCTCCGGGCATCGACAACAACTGGCCAAGTGATATAAGCTTTTACATCAATGACACTCTGGTCGGCACCTGGACCTCTCCCGGTGACTATGGAGATGTACGCGGAATGTTCACCCCTGAATGGTGGCCTCAAAACTGGAATCAATACGGTCTCCTCAAGCTTTTGGTCATAAATCATAAAGGCACCTTCATAGATGGTCTCAAGATATCAGATATCACAACCTCTGAGCTAAATCTTGACTACACAAGCACCATCCGCTTCCGCATAGCTGTCGAGGAGAATTCTGCCCATGTCGGCGGACTCACAATATTCGGAAAAAGCTTCGGTAACTACGATCAGGACATTGTTGTATCCATCAATTATGCCCCTCTTGACACTGAAAAAAACACTAAATAATAATAATAAAATGACTGCGGAAGTCAAAACCGCAGTCATTTTGTTATTATTTTGTTATTATTTTATTTGTACTACCACTTTTTATGAGGACAGTGCGAAACACCTGTAAGTGCCCTAAGCTCCACATAACAGCCGCATGCATTACAGGTTCCGGCATTAAGCCTGTCACACGCCTTGCACACAGCAAGCCTTGCCTCATACTCTTTTTCAGGCACTCTGTCTTCGCCCTTTATCGCATCAACATATTTTTTTATCATTGCTGCGTCGGCCTCTGCCATTTCTCTAAGCAGACACTTCTTACATATCAGTTCCATGTGATGTCCCCTTTCTTTTGCCTTATCAGTTATACGAAAACACAGGACGTCCATCCTTCCATCCAAACCGCATGAGCATTGCATGACGATTTGGATTATACAGTGGATTTCCCACAATTTCAGTCTCCGTTCTTGCATGGTATACCATTATGTCATCACCGTTTTCATCTACGGTAAACGAATTGTGTCCGGGTCCGTAAACTCCTGCCGCCTCATCAGAGCAAAGCACCGGATAACGATCCTTTTCCCACGAACGCGGGTCAAGCAGGTCTGAGCTTTCATCTGCAGTCAAAAGTCCAACACAATAATGTATTCCCGTATCACTGGCTGAAAATGTAACAAACACCTTGCCATTTCGTTTTAACACTGCCGGTCCCTCATTCACCCAGAAGCCATATCTCTCCCAGTCATAATCAGGTGTGGTCAAAAGCACCTGTACAGTATCAAGTGTGTATCCGTTTTTCATGCGTGCTATATACAGGTTTGAAATCTGCTTTCCTACTCCGACCTTCTCTGCCCATATATAGTACCACACATTGTTCACTTCAAAAACTGTTGCATCAAGTGAAAATGCTTCAAACGAAAACTCATCCCCGTCTGCTCTTTGCATCTTGCCTTTCTCAATCCACTTATCATTGACAGGGTCATCTCCCTGACATTCCAATACATACGGTCTTATTGCCCAGATGTCATCCTTATCACCGCCTGCATAGTAGATATACCATTTTCCAAACAGATAATGAAGCTCCGGTGCCCATATATGTATGCTCTGCGGTCCGCTCTCATGCTTGTGCCAGATTTCAGTCTCAGCTGCTGTCTCAAGTCCTGCAAGCGTATCTGATTTTCTAAGTACAATCCTGTCATATTCCGGTACCGACGCTGTAAAGTAATATGCTCCGTCTGTATGTCTGTATACATATGGATCTGCTCTCTGCAGTATCCATGGTTCATTATATTTTAATGTATTATCCATATTCTTCTCCGTCTATTCTAATGTTGTTACTATCTGTCTAACTATCTAACTATTTACATATCTGCCCAATTTGAAACGTAACTATAAATATTTCACGCCCCAGACACTCTTGTTTCCGCCAACAGCAGAAAATGTCATCACATCACTTCCGGCCTCATCCTTCATTTGACAGAACACACCAGAGTATTTTTTACCGTCTATAGTGATATTCATATAGTATGAGCCATCCTTGCATTCCCAGGTACCCTCTGACTTTTCTCCCTTTACCTTTCCGTTTTTTTCAAGATAAAGAATCACCGGATTTGCAATTTTTGAATCTATTGCCGTTCCCTGGTTTATAACATAGTATCGTCCGATAATATCATCTGTGTCGTAGCCGTCCTTATTAACAGTCTCCCCCTGCGTCTGATAAGGCAGCTCACATGGCCAGCCATCCTCATTCACAAGCATCTGATGTACTCTCGGTGAATGACCCTCTCCATTGTCGTTAAATCTGGTATGATAAACCAGATACATCCTGCCGTCGTCATCCACAAAGGCCGAATTATGCCCCGTTGCCATATATGCTTTTTCAAGACTCGGAAGCTTATAGTTGCCTGTGAGCTTCAGTCCGAAATTCTGGTGTTGTGCACTTTTTTCAGGATATTTGCCATTCATATCCACATATTCACCATCGACTGTCTTTGAGCGGAACACTCTGACCTGATAGCCCCCATTGCTTGTCAGAGCGCCATACGACACAAACAGATAATAATAACCGCTTGCCTCATCATACATGATATACGGTCCCTCAATCGAAATATGGCCGCCTCCCAAAAGACGCTTTCCATAATACGGATCCACATTGTTTGCTTTATCTGCTTCAGGATGGATAACAAGTCCTGTTGTCTTGTCAATTTCCAACAAAAATATTCCGCCGCTCCATGAACCATATACCATCCACATTCTGCCATCCGCATCATAAAACACAGTCGGATCTATCGCATTCGGATAGTCCTCATAATTGTACTGCGCCCCCTTGATATAGTTCTTGTAAGCATAATCCTCATCCACATAGTCAAGCACATCTGTACCTGAAATCGTCTTTCTGTTGAAGCCTGAATATATCAAAGCCCCCTGCCATTCATAAGGTCCCTCAGGTGTTGTTGATGTGCCATAGCACAGATTTGATGCATTCCATGTGGATGTCGTACAATAATACATGTAGTAAAGTCCTGTTGTCTCATTGTAGATTACATCCGGTGCCCACACATGCACCTGTTTATCATCCGTCTTTATCAATGAGTTCTTGCTTCCAGAATACGCAAAAGCTTTATCTGCCACATCATATATCTGTCCGTATACAGGATTTTTCTTTGAATATCCATCAGCAACCTTTTCCCAGTTTAACAGGTCACTGCTTTTTGCTGCAGACATATGAGAACCAAAGATATAGTATTCACCATCCGCCTTAAGTATTGACGGATCATGAACCGATACTTTCGATGAAACATCCCCTTTTTTTATTCCATCGTAGCTGACCTTAAAGTCATAGCTTGTTGTTCCACACGCCACAAGTCCTACCGACATAGCTGCGACGAGTGCACACGAAATGGCCTTCTTCTTTCCATTCCTTATCATGATTTCCTCCCTGTGAATCAATCACATGTTTCATTTAAGCTGATACATATATATGTATCAAATTAATAGTTACGCTCGCCCAGCATTTATAGATTTAATATATCAGATAAAAACCTATAACACAATATATATTTTAAATTTTATTAAATTATTTTACATTAATTAAAACATTAAAGTTTTTATATGTATACAAAGTAGAAGAAAGGACAACCGTATTCCGGCTGTCCTTTCTTTTATTAGTTTATTGTTATATTGGGGAAAATGTGAAAAATGATAAAACCAAACTATTTTAAATACTTATAAAAAATCCTTCACTGATGCATAAATGCCCTCTGCATCAAGTCCGTATTTTTTAAGCAAAGCTACAGCCGGACCTGACTCACCAAAGCAGTCCTGTATGCCTATTGTCTTTACCGGTGTTGGAGCCTTACGCGAAAGTGTCTCACATACCGCGGCTCCAAGTCCGCCTATTACAGAGTGCTCCTCCACGGTAACCACCCTGCCGCATTCCTTTGCTGCAGCTACAACAAGCTCCTCATCAAGAGGCTTGATAGTGTGTATATTTATGACCTTTGCATTTACGCCATCTGCTGCAAGCTTTTCTGCCGCTGCAAGTGACTCTGCCACGCACAGACCGGTAGCTATGATAGCTACATCCGTGCCCTCACGGAGTGTAACACCCTTTCCGATTTCAAATTTATACTCTGCATTGTCATTTATTATCGGTGTTGCAAGACGGCCAAACCTCATGTATACAGGACCCTCATGCTCATAAGCTGCCTTTACGGCGGCTCTTGCCTCTATATCATCACTTGGGTTTATTACAACCATGCCCGGAATTGCTCTCATGAGTGCAATATCCTCGTTGCACTGGTGGGTGGCTCCATCCTCTCCTACCGAAATACCTGCGTGTGTCGCACCGATTTTCACATTAAGATGAGGATATCCAATAGAGTTTCTCACCTGCTCAAACGCACGACCTGCCGCAAACATGGCAAATGAACTGGCAAATGGCACCTTTCCCGTAGCCGCAAGTCCTGCAGCAATGCCCATCATGTTGCACTCTGCGATACCACAGTCTATGTGACGATCTGGAAATTCCTTTTTGAAGATGGCTGTCTGTGTGGCAGCCGCAAGGTCAGCATCAAGAACATATACGTCATCGTGCTCCTTTGCAAGCTCTACAAGTGCATTTCCATAGCTGACACGTGTGGCGATTTTCTTTACTTCTGACATAATGCTTCACCTTCCTTTCTCAGATCCTCCATGGCAACTGCATACTCCTCATCATTTGGAGCCTTGCCATGCCAGCCGACCTGATTTTCCATAAATGAAACACCCTTGCCCTTTACGGTATGTGCTATAATTGCCGTCGGCATACCCTTTGTATTTCTTGCTTCTTTAAATGCGTCAGCAATCTGCTCCATGTCATTTCCATCCTTCAGATCAATCACATGGAAATTGAATGCCTTGAATTTCTCACCAATAGGATATGGTGAGCACACCTGATCCACCGGTCCATCAATCTGAAGTCCGTTGTTATCAACTATAACAACAAGGTTATCAAGCCTTCTGAAGCCCGCAAACATAGCAGCCTCCCAGACCTGTCCCTCCTGAATCTCGCCATCGCCGAGAAGTGTATATACTCTGTAATCATCATTTGTAAGCTTTGCAGAAAGTGCCATGCCCACTGCCGCAGAAATGCCCTGTCCGAGCGAACCGCTTGACATATCCACACCCGGGATATGCTTCATGTCAGGATGTCCCTGCAGATATGATCCCAGATGTCTGAGTGTCTTTAAATCCTCAACCGGAAAATAGCCTCTCTGCGCAAGTGTAGAGTAAAGTCCCGGAGCCGTGTGTCCCTTTGAAAGCACAAAACGGTCTCTATCCGGCTTTTTAGGATTCTTTGGATCAATGTTCATCTCCTCAAAATACAGATATGTAAATATATCTGCTGCAGAAAGTGAGCCGCCCGGATGTCCCGCCTTTGCAGAATGCACAGCCGTGACGATACCCTTCCTGACTTCATTTGCTGTAATCTGAAGCTCTAATTTGTTCATTTTGTTCTCCTGTTAAATCTATGACATGAAATAAAATATTTATACCGGTCTTTGGTTTATAATATCTAATCCCCAAATACAGCTCTGTAATCAGCCTGGAACTTCTCGATTCCCTGATCTGTAAGCGGATGCTTTGTCATCTGCTCAATAACCTTGTAAGGAATTGTTGCGATATCAGCTCCTGCAAGTGCACAGTCTGTGACATGAATCGGGTTTCTGATTGAAGCTGCAATAATCTCTGTGTCATATCCATAGATATCAAAAATCTCAGAAATCTGTCTGATCAGCTCAATGCCCGGCTGGCTGATATCATCAAGTCTGCCAAGGAAAGGCGAAACATATGTAGCACCTGCATTTGCAGCAAGAATTGCCTGATTTGCTGAAAAAATAAGAGTAACGTTTGTCTTGATGCCCTCTGATGAAAGTACCTTGACAGCCTTAAGTCCCTCAACTGTCATAGGAATCTTAACTACCATGTTTGGATGGATAGCTGCGATTTCACGTCCTTCTTTTATCATGCCCTCTGCATCAACTGTTGTGGCTTTTACCTCTCCGCTTATCGGTCCGTCAACGATAGATGTGATTTCTTTAATTACCTCATTGAAGTCTCTGCCCTCTTTTGCGATGAGTGAAGGGTTTGTTGTAACTCCACAGATAACTCCCATATCGTTTGCTTTCTTAATGTCCTCGACATTTGCTGTATCTACGAAAAACTTCATTTAATAATACCTCCGTCTTATATAATTTGCGTTTGCTTTTATTTGATGATATAAATATAACACTTCAAAAGCATAAATGCAATAGTAAAAGCAAATAAAAGCAAAAATAAATGTAATTAAATATCACCAAACAAAAGCAAACACAAATAATTGAAAATACTGGCTTTATTTACTTATTTGAGTTATTATATATTTTGCAATGCTTTGTGATAAAAATATGTACGCAAAAATACAACAGAAATCAAAAGAAAGAGGAAAATCTATGCTGCAATTAGAAAGACAACAAAAGATTCTCGATTATTTAAAAGAAAACCGCAAGGCCACCACCAATGAGCTCAGCGAGCTGCTTGGTGTATCGACCACGACAATAAGAACAGATTTAAACCAGATGGATAAGGAAAAGCTTCTGACAAAGACTCACGGCGGTGCTATCTACAAGGATAAAACACATGACATGACTGATTTAACCTCGAGGGCCTACCTGTTCCATGACCGCGCCCTGGAAAACAAGGAAGCTAAAGAGGAGATTGCAAACGAGGCGATAAAGCTCGTAAGTGACCATATGTGTATATTCCTTGATGCCAGCTCCACAGCCTACACTCTCGGCATGAAGCTTTCAGGCTTTACAGAACTGACCGTCATCACCAATGGCATCAATCTGGCTTTAGAGCTAAAGGATATCCCGGGTGTCACAGTCATCCTGACAGGCGGTATCGTAACCAGTGCATCCGCTTCCATAGAAGGACTGCTTGGCGCTGATTTACTCAAAAAGATACACACCGATATCGCGTTCGTGTCAGCAAGAGGCTTCTCTGTAGAAGACGGACTGACTGATTTCAGTATATACGAGGCTGATTTAAAGCACATGTGTATCAAGGCCTCCGCTAAAACTGTGGCTCTTGTAGACCACACCAAGTTTGATACCACATCCATATCTAGCTATGCATCGCTTGATGACATCAATATGGTAATCACCGACTCCGGTATCTCACCTGAGACAGCAGATATATATGAGAAGGCCGGCACTGATATTGTTATATCCGGAATATAAATGAGACAATATAGCCATATAAAAGTAAAAGTATAAGTACAAATATAACTATAACTATAAATATAAGTACAAATATAACTATAACTGTATATATAGATCCATTAAAAATGACACGCAACGTTTTACGCTGCGTGTCATTTTATAGTTGTCTTATACGCTTAAAGCATCAGACTATCTTATATGCATTTCTACCCTTTTCCTTCACATCATTGAGCACTTCATCCACCGTCTTAAACAGCCTAGAAAACTCATCCGGCACCTTTACATCCGGGGCGGTAACATATGCCTGTGATACAGTCAGATACTCATCCACCTTAGAGCTCTCATGAAGTATCTGTTTTTTGGCAAGCTCAAGTCTTATATGCTCGGCTATATTTTTAATGATATCCTCATCCGTTTCCTGCAGGATTATGTAGAATTCATCACCATAGAAATGATACCCCATTCCCTTATCTTTGATGCTCTCATTTATTATGGATGACAATTCTTTTAGCACTGCATCACCGGTGACTCTGCCACTGTTTCTGTTAAATGACTTGAAGAAATCTATATCCACTACTCCAAACGTGATTCCTGCACCATCTGAATCCTGATTTTTGCTCACAAGCTTTTCAAAATCGTTTCGCATCTTGAACTTATTGCCCATGCCTGTAAGCATATCTGTGTAGTTGAGTCTGACTGCCTTACGGCGCTCATACTCAGTCTCCTGAAGCTGAAGCTTAAGGTCGATTGTATCACCAAGACGCTTTATCTGCTCCTTCACCTGCATAGAGTGGAGATTTGCGTAATATACGCACAGCTTGTTGTACGCCTCTGTATCACCCATGGCGCTCTCATATTTCATCCACATCTTGACACAGGTCTTCTGGAAAAACAGATTTTGCGTTTCAGTAGCAAAGCGTTCATACTCCACAATAACCTTTTTCCATGCATCGAACTCCCCCATATTCATAAATAGATTGCAAAGGCTTAGTATCTCAAGCACATAATTGGCAGAATTGATATTGTTTATCGCACCCTCAACCAACTCTTCCACATGATCTCTGACCTCATCCTCATTTCCCATCTTCCATAGCATATGTGCCTGTGACATATCTATCAGAAATCTGTTTTTATCACTGCCAGCTATCTCATTAAAGAGTATCGCGTCAGAAAGATGCTTTTCTGCCTTTTCAAACTCATTAATTCCCGTGTATGATATGCACAGATTCAGATGAAGCATGAGAAGTTCCTGATAATAGCTATCCCTCTCTCCATGCAGCGGTGGCTTGCACAGCTCCAGTGCTTCGTTGAAATATCTGATAGCCTTTTCATACAATCCAAGCTCCATATAGAGTGAGCCTATATTATTGTTTACAAGCATGATTATCTCTGTTGAGCCCTGCTCCACAGCTACATCCATAGCCTCTAGGTAGCAGTCAATTGACATGCTTAAGTCTCCAATAGATGCATATATGACTCCCATAAAATTGACAGTCTTTGCCATCTGCTCATATGCGCCACAGCTCTTATAAAGACCGGCTGTCTCCTGTGCCTTATTCTCTGCCAAAAAAAGCTTATTCTCGCCAAATAAGGCTGCTGCCTCATCCATACATCTGTCTGCCTTTTGCAATATACCCATAAAAACCCTCCTATAGATGACAATACAATCTATTTCTCAGCAAGATACTGCTTATATCCAACCTGTTTCAGTTTCGCATCCTTTGCTACAACCTGAGCCTTCATATCTGCTGTATACTTTTTGATTTTCTCAAGGATTGCATCATCACCTGCTGCGAGTATCTTTGCTGCAAGGATTGCTGCATTTTTCGCACCGTCAATTGCAACTGTGGCAACAGGCACTCCAGGTGGCATCTGCATGATTGAGAACACTGCATCCATTCCATCCAGATTCTTTCCTGAAAGCGGTACTCCGATAACAGGAAGTGCAAAAAGCGCTGCACACATTCCCGGAAGTGCTGCTGCCATTCCCGCTCCTGCTATTATTACCTTTACATCTCTATTCTCAGCGCCTCTTGTCCACTCAATAAGCTCATCCGGCTCACGGTGTGCCGAGATGATGGTGAGCTCATACTCTATGCCGAGCTCTTCAAGCATATCTGCCGCCTTACTCATCACCTTTAAATCTGAGTCGCTGCCCATAACTATTCCAACCTTTGCCATTTTATCCTCCTTATACGTCTAACAATTATTTGCTTTCTGCATCAAGCGTATCGAGCGGTTTGTTCAACTCTTCTACGCCCTCAAGCACAAATCTGCCATCTCTTATTATATCACATGTTGAGCCATCGTGTCGAATAACTGTGATGGCTCCAAGCTCATCATATGGTATTGTGATATCCGTGTGGCAGTTGAAATATGCCTTTGATATATCTTCTTTTCTGCGGATGGAAACTGAATTGTCCCTGGCAATTATGGCTTTTCCGTCAGGGTTGTATGTCATATTGTCCTCATCGTATGTGTAGCAGGTATCACCCACCGCAAAGTGCGGTCCTGTCTTCTCTGCTATGAGAATAGGCATCTTTGCTGCGATATCGTATACTCTCGCCATACGGTAGGCTGTCGTATTGGTGCCTATGGCAAACTCACCCATAGGCAGTGTGTCGTGATGGAAAAGCACATTGTCTGATATATACTTTTTGTTTTCTTCCTCATCCTCAAAATTGGTGCATGTATATTTATCAATCATGCCATCCTTAAAGTCGATTTCCAGATTAAGGAAATTAAGCTCATTGAGATATACCTGACTGACATGCAGCTTGCCGTTTGTACCCTCTAGCACCGGTGAAGTAAACACCTCTCCGACAGGGATATTTACATCAGCCACACAGTTTTCAAAAGCCGTCTCCTTTGAAGGCTCCTTAAGCTCATGAATCTTAACATACAAATCTGTCCTGTTGCCGTTTGTTCCGACGATATGCACCCTGTCTGCTGTATCGAGCACATCTATAATTTTCTGCTGCATATCTCTGTAGAGTGCATAATCAAGAGTATTAATCTTTACAGTCTCCGTAAAAATTTCCTTATAATCAGGTCCGATTGCAGCACACGGATAGGCAATAATCGTAAAGCTTCTGTCCTCGCTGTGAATATAGCTGTTCATATACTGTGAGCGCACGCTTGTCATATGGACTACAAGCTTCTGCTGCTCATCATTAAAGTGCGCAGCCTCCTTCTTTGAAACCGGAGCAAACGGCTCCTCTCCAAATATCTCTATAACAGCCGGTCCTCCACATTTGCATGCTACATCCTTCATTCTCTCAAGTGCATTGTGCATGCACTCAAGACGATACTCCACATATGCCTTGTCAAGCCACAGTGCCATATCCTCCTTGTGGTCATAGTCAAACTGCTTATTGACCGATGTGGAAAATGGTCTCATGGCAGGCTTCATACCCATTTTCTCAAAATTCTTTAACGCTGCTCTTATCATACGCTCAAAGCCAAGCGGATAAAGCACCTGAACCACCGACTTCTTTGAGATATCCTTGTTGCAGGTAATAAAGCCAATGCGGTATCCTTCTGTATAGGTATCTGCCATGGCCTGTATCTCCTCATCTGAAAATGAAGCCAGATGCGCTCTGCCGGCGCGCTCATTCTCTCCGACATACAGTCCGTAGGAATACAGATAATCATCATTTGACAAATCTGCCTCATTTACAAGCTCTGTATAGTAATCATAAGCCGGGTCAAGGAGTGCTCTGTTGTCATCCTCTGCAAAAAGCTCCTCATAATCATGCATGAACGAGTATATACAGCCCCTTATCTCATCAGGACTCAGCTCATTGGCATTCTCAAAATAATTGTATAGCTCTACAATAAGCTCTGCATAAATGCAGAGATATTTTATATCTCCCTGAAAGATATGCGTGATGCTTCCGGCAATTTTTGCATATACAGCCGATAAAAGCTGACCATACTCATCTCCGAGCACCTTTACGGCATATGCCGGGTTGGCATAGCTTTTCTCGTAATTTTCTTTATCAAACTGTGAATAGAATAAATCGTTAAATTCTTTATCTGCGCTATGGTTTTTAATAGTGTTGATGCACTTTGCCGCACTTCTGAAATAATCTGCAAAAGCCGGCTCTATCGCAGATTCTCTGATGATCTGCTCTATACGCTCCTCCACAAGCTCTAATCGCTCTGCGTAAAGCTCATTGGAGAGCTCATAAATCTCTTTATAACTCATATGTCCCTATAATCTTTCTTTCATATAATAAAACCTGCAGCATATGTTCCTCCCCAGCTGATTACCGCTATGAGTGAAAAAAACACTGCCAGTCGTGGAAATGTCATGAATGATTCCTCATCAAAGAGGCTTCTGATGGCAAACCCGAAATCTGCCAGAGATATGCCAAGCATCAGTATACCGGCACTGCCATAGTACATAGACAGATTGCCATCTCCTCTGAATGCCGCATTCAAAAAAACTATATATACAATCTCTATGAGGATAGCCACAACAAGTGCAGCTATCCCCCTCTTAGATTGCTTCTTTTCCGTAAACTTATACCTGTTACGTTTTCTTCTGCCAAGCAATTTATATTCTCCTATTTGCAGCCGTACTGCTTATAGTACTCATCTATAGCTGCTTTGATTGTGTCATCAATGACTACTCTGCCATCATGCTCTCTGTTGTAGAGATACTCTGTAACCTCTTCCATTGTAACGATAGCCCTGCCCTCAAAGCCGTACTTCTCATGAATCTCATCGAGCGCGCTTACCTTGCCGCCCTGTCCGACTTCCATTCTGTTAAGGCTCACCATAAGGCCTACGATTGTAACATCTGCAGCTCCTCTTACCTTTGGAACTGTCTCCTCCATTGATTTGCCGGATGTGGTGACATCCTCTATCATGACTACTCTGTCGCCATCCTTAAGCTTGCTTCCAAGGAAGCCTCCCTTGTCTGCACCGTGATCCTTTGCCTCTTTTCTGTCTGAGCAGTAGCGCACCTCTTTGCCATAGAGCTCATGGTATGCGATAGCTGTTACCACTGCAAGCGGAATTCCCTTGTATGCAGGTCCGAATAATACATCAAAGTCATCTCCGTAGTTTGCATGGATAGCCTTTGCGTAGTACTCTCCGAGTCTCTTAAGCTGTGAGCCTGTCACATATGCTCCCGCATTCATGAAAAATGGTGATTTACGGCCGCTTTTTAATGTGAAATCACCAAATTTCAGCACGTCACTCTCCACCATAAAGTCTATAAATTCGCTCTTGTAGCTTTCCATTGTATGTTAATCCTCCTGTGTGTTTTCTATAAATTATCTTTGTCAATTTTACCACATTGGGGCGTGCTTTTCAACGTGGAAATATTAGTTGTTTTTGCGGCTCTGTCATACATAGACAATCATAATAATAAAAAGAAATAGCATCCCACACCGTCCAAAGTTTAGGATGCTATTCTTATAACATTTTAGCACTGAGGGCAAATCGGAGTCATATCCGATTCACTTTCTAAGTAGATTATACATGAGGGTACTTGAGAAATCAAGTACCCTTTTTATTAGATATACTCACTTGTGTTTACGATCACGCCGTCATATACTGACTGCTTTTTGATAAACTCCGCAGCCTTGTCCACATCTCTGCCGTTTTTGTTCCAGTCCTTTGTGAACTCAACTTTGTCGGCTGCAAGCTCCTTCTCCTGCTTTTGGCTGATGAGCAGAAGTACGAGTATTCCGGCATGGCTTAGGTGCTTGACTACATTTACGAAGTCCTCACCCTCCTTTGGTGCGTAGAGATAAGTATGGCGTCCGTCTATATTTAAGGCTTTCTCGACATCCTCCACAAAACCACGGTTTACACCATCCACTCCGTCTACGAATACGGCGGTGATTGCCTTCTGGCCCTTGATTGCAGCTCTTACGTTTCTGTCTACTCTGCCCTCGTAGAGACCGCTTTCCTCTGTGTGTACCTCTTCAACCACACCGCAGGCAGATGTCATATCCGTCACACGGTCGATTAAGATGAACTCACCGAGTGTCTTGTGATTTTTGAACTTATCGCAGACTATCTTGTCCGAGAATGCAATCTTTACAACTGCTATCTCGTTCTTTTTAAGCTTGTCGGCAGGCTTTTCCTCACCTGTGTTTACGTCGATGGTATGCTCTATCTCTGTTACGATGCCCGGTATTGACTTGGTACCTAGCTTGAAGAAGAAATTCTTTCCCTTAAAGAGTTCATCGTCATCCATCCAGAGTATTGTAGCTGTGATGGATGAAGCAACCTTTGCTCCTGAACCAATTGTGAGCACGCAGCCTCTTGATACGTCCACCTCTCTGTCAAGCTGGATTGTAACCGGCTGGCCTGTAAATGCGCTATCGCTTAGCTTATCACCCACATGGATGCTCTTTACATGGGCTGTCTCATTGCTTGGCAGTGTGGTGATTTCATCGCCCACCTTTACCTCTCCGGCCTCTATCTGGCCCTGGAAGCCACGGAAGGTGTGGTCAGGACGGCAGACTCTCTGTACAGGCATGTAAAAGCCCTCTTCCTCGTTCTCATCCTTTATGTCAACATCCTCAAGGTATGATAAAAGAGCAGGTCCCTTGTACCATGGGATATTCTCAGACTTTGTCGTGACATTGTCACCCTCTGTTGCAGAAACAGGAATGATTACTACATTTTTAAGTTCAAGCTCCTTTGTAAGCTCAATAATCTGCTTTGTGATTTCATCAAAACGCTTCTCGTCGTAGCCTACAAGATCCATTTTGTTTACAGCAAATACAAAGTAGTTGATTCCCATGAGCGCGCAGATTCTTGCGTGTCTTCTTGTCTGAACCAATACGCCCTGCTTTGCATCTATTAAAATTACCGCAAGGTCTGCAAAGGATGCACCTACAGCCATGTTTCTTGTGTACTCCTCATGGCCCGGTGTATCTGCCACGATAAAGCTTCTCTTATCAGTTGTGAAGTAACGATAAGCCACATCGATTGTGATTCCCTGCTCTCTCTCTGCCATCAGTCCGTCGAGGAGGAGTGAGTAGTCGATGGCGCCGCCACGGCTTCCGACCTTACTGTCAAGCTCCAATGCCTTTTCCTGATCTGCATAGAGCAGCTTTGAATCGTATAATATATGTCCGATCAGAGTTGATTTTCCGTCGTCCACGCTTCCGCATGTAATAAATTTAAGTAATCCGCTCATTTTAGAAATATCCCTCCCTCTTTCTTCTTTCCATGCTGCCTGCCGCCTCGTTGTCTATGACACGGGTGGTTCTCTCTGAGGAAACAGCACTGAGTGTCTCATCAATAATCTCATCAAGTGTATCCGCTGTCGACTCCACACCACCTGTCAGTGGATAGCAGCCGAGAGTTCTGAAACGTACACTCTTCATCTGGATTTTCTCACCCGGACGAAGCTTCATTCTGTCGTCATCTACCATGATGATGTTGCCGTCTCTGTATACAACAGGTCTTTCCTTTGCAAAGTAAAGTGAAGGAATCTCGATATTCTCTCTCTTTATATACTGCCAGATATCCTTCTCTGTCCAGTTTGAAAGTGGGAAAACTCGCACCTCCTGGCCCTTTTTGATTCTTGAGTTGTAGAGCTTCCACATCTCCGGGCGCTGGTTCTTTGGATCCCATGCGTGGTTTTCATTTCTGAAGGAGAAGATTCGCTCCTTGGCTCTTGATTTTTCCTCGTCTCTTCGGCCGCCGCCAAACGCTGCCGTAAAGCCGTATTTGTCGAGCGCCTGCTTAAGCGCCTGTGTCTTCATGATATCTGTGTATGCTGAGCCATGGTCAAATGGATTGATGCCCTGCTTTACGCCATCCTGATTTATATATTCAAGCATCTCGATGCCCTTTTCCTTAGCAATGTGATCTCTGAATTCTATCATCTCATGAAATTTCCAGGTTGTATTTACATGTAAAAACGGAAATGGCGGCTTCTCCGGATAAAATGCCTTCATTGCAAGATGAAGCATTACCGAGCTATCCTTTCCAATTGAGTACAACATAACCGGCTTCTCGCACTCTGCGGCTACTTCACGTATTATGTATATTGCCTCTGCTTCGAGTTCGTCAAGATGTGATAATTCACCCATGTCTGTTACCATCCTTTTCTTTAATATTTATTGGATTCCTTCTTGTTGATAAGAATCTCTTCCTTGCTTCCGTCGCGCTTTTTGATATCCCAGGTCAGCGTGTCCGGCGTGCTTTTTACTGTCATGAGACTTCCCATACCTCCTATGTCTGCTCCAAGATAAAGAGCAATAGCGCCAAAATGACATTCCTTGATGCATGAGGCACAGCCCCAGCAGTCCTTAGGATATTTGATAAAGGCTTTTTTCTCTGAGTCCTGATATATCAGGCTTCCCGGGCATACACTTGTACACATGCCACAGCCCTTACACTTTGCTTTATCAATCATTATGCTCATAACGCGCCTCCCTTCCGACAAGCTCTCTGTAAATCATATGAAGCTGCCCGTTTTCGTATTTGGAATTGACGTATTTCATCCAGTCATCACTCTTGTCGGGATAATCCAGATTCTCGGCAAAGCTGTGCCATCTGGTCTCCTTTCTCGCACCAAGATGTGCTATGACCGAAAGACATACCGTAAGCCTCTCCTTAAGCTCATATATGAACATAAGCTCATGCATATCCGATGCATATAAATCACCGGTCAGCTCTATCAGATGATTTATCTTTTCCTTTGCCAACGCAAGCTGCTTGCCGTTGAACTGATAATGTGTGGAAATACCGCCTGCGTAGTTGTCCATGACCTTCTGCATGGCTTCCTCGATTGCCTCTGTTGTAAACATCTGAGACCTTTCAGTGAGGAAATGGTCGTACTCTGAAGCTTTTGCGTCAAGCGCCTTTTTCTCATCAAATGCCGATGTGCCAAGACTTCCATCGGAGGTATCTGCATCAAGCTTTGAAACCATATCTATCGCAGCAATTTCACCCTCTACCATAGCTCCTGTAACGTATTTCTGTGGACATCCTCCTGCCACATCTCCAGCAGCATAAAGTCCGTGGATTGTAGTCTCACGCTCGGTATTTACCCAGTAGCCGCTCGCTGTGTGCCCACCTACGATATACGGCTCGGTGCCCTCTATCTCCACATTCTGCTCACTTGGATTCTTACCTGCCTCCACCCACTTGAGTGTCTGGCTTGGTGCCATGTTGAGATATGCCTTTCTCAATGACTCATCCTGCTGTGGAGAGATGCCCTCTGTCCTTAAGTAGCAAGGGCCTCTTCCCTCAAGATTTTCCATGACCGTTCCGTATACACGCTCTGATGTGGTGAGACCGTATTTTGTCTCGTAAACCTCTCCAAGTGAATTGACCTGCTTTGCCCCGACTCCCTGTGCAATTGTTCCGGTCGGTGCAATTGTGTCCTTGCATCTGAGTGCGATAAATCTCATCTCAAAGGTGGTCATCTCAGCTCCACTTCTTATGCCCATCGCATATCCGGCGCCTGTATTAAACGGCGGATACCACATCTTGTGCCTTGAAAAACCGGGATTGTTTGGTCTGTATAAACCGGCCGCTCCGCCTGTAGCACAGAGCACCTTTTTAGCCCTGATTTCATAGGCTGTCGCATCCTCGATTGAAAATCCGTATGCACCCTTTATGGTGTTGTTCTCAACTATATAGTCCGTGATATTGATTCTATTTATCACTGTACAGTCCGTAAGCTTTGAAACAGCTTCTGCCAAAAGCGGCTTCATGTTCTCGCCATTTATCTTGATATTTCGGTTTCCTCTTGCTACATACTCACCGTTTTCATCCTTTAATATGACAAGTCCAAGCTTTTCCATCTTGTCCGTCACACGGTTTAAGCCCTCTGACATAGTCATGAGTAAGTCTTCCCTTACTATGCCGTCAGCATCCTTTTTGGCGTAGTCTACATAGTCCTCAGGCTTTCTGCCCTTTACTATGTATGCATTTATCGCATTGACACCTGCTGCAAGGCATCCGCTTCGCTTTATATTCGCTTTCTCTGCAATTATAATCGAATAATCCGATTTCTCACGGATGGTGAGCGCTGCATAACAGCCCGCCGTGCCACCTCCTATTATGAGGATGTCCGTGTGTAGGATTTTTTTGTTTTCTATCTTCATTTATCTCCCTCTGCTTCCTCTTTCAATCACAAGCTTTAGACTATTCTTGTATCTAAATATAGAATACATCCTGCTCCTGCATCTCGCTGTTTTCCATCAGGTATGTTTTCTCTTCGTCGAATATATACAGCCTGTAAATCAGCACATGTACTTTCTCGCCGACTGCTATCAGGTCCTTTTCAAGTGAGCGCTCGCCGACCACCTCAATGCCGTTTATGCTGACTGTGATATCCATCCTGTTTCCTCTGAATACCACATCTGTAACGATGCCCTCCTCTGCCGCTGACTGATAGCGGTCCAAGTTGCCGCTCTTTGATATCTTGATAAACTCAGGTCTGATTACCGCCTTGTCGGCATTTTCTATCCTGTCAAAGCCCTTTAGCCTGTCATAGTTTTCAACGACTGTGGTGTGTCCTATAAACTGCGCCACAAAAGGTGTATCAGGCGACTTGTATATCTCAAGAGGTGTACCCATCTGCTCTATCGTGCCGTGGTTTGTGATAATGATTTCATCTGCCACCTCAACAGCCTCATCCTGGTCATGTGTGACGAAAATGCTTGTGATTCCAAGCTTTTCGACCAGCTCCTTCAGCCAGGTACGAAGCTCACCTCGCACCTTTGCATCTATCGCGGCAAATGGCTCATCCAGTAAAAGCACCTGTGGATTCGGCGCCAGCGCCCTTGCAAATGCTACTCTCTGACGCTGTCCTCCGGAAAGCTGATTCGGATATCTCTTTTCAAGCCCCGATAAGCCTGTCATCTCAAGAAGCTTGGTAACACGCTCCTTTATAAGCTTTTTCGGCATCTTCTGAAGCTCCAGCCCAAATGCCACATTGTCGTATATTGTCATGTATCTAAACAGCGCATAGTTCTGAAACACAAAGCCTATGCCTCTCTTCGAGGCCGGAATATCATTCACTCGCTTTCCATCTATATATATGTCACCTGAATTTGGCGTCTCAAGCCCTGCTATCATACGAAGAAGTGTTGTCTTGCCACTGCCGGACGGCCCCAGCAGCGCCACAAGCTTTCCCTTTTCCACTCCAAAGCTCACATTATCGGATGCCAGGAAGTCTCCGTATTTTTTGTATATATTTTTCATCTCAACGTACATATACGTTATCTCCTTCCTGCTTTCTTAGTACAGCAACTCTATAGCTGTCTGCCACACCGGTGTGTAAGCAGTAACAAATTTCATTAGTGTAAATCATATTTCCCATAAATCTCAGTGTAATTTCTTAAATTTATGCTCAACTATATTTCTTGCAAAAAGAATGATTAATGCAATAATTAACAGTATCGACGATACAGCAAATGCCGATGTTATCGAGCTGTCTGTGCCTGACATATACAAGGCATCAATCTCAAGCGGCAGTGTAAATGTCTCGCCTCTTGTCTTCGAAAGCGCATTTACCGCGCCAAACTCGCCGAGGGCTCTCGCCGTACAAAGTATGATTCCATAAATCAGGCTCCACTTCATCTGCGGAAGTGTTATTTTCCGAAATATCGTAAAGCCGGATGCTCCCATCAGCGCTGCGGCTTCTTCCTCATCCTTTCCCTCTGCATTGAGCACCGGTATAATTTCCCTTGACACATACGGAAACGTGACAAATATCGTAGCAAGCACAACTCCCGGTATTGCAAAGGTGATTCTCACATTCGTGCCGAATATCTCATTGAACCATCTGATAACCGGATAAAACCACCCAAGCCGTCCGAAGGTCATAAGATACGCAAGTCCTACGATGACCGGAGAAATAGAAAACGGTATATCAATAAGTGTTGCAAGCACCTGCTTTCCTTTAAACGAAAACCTGGTCAACAGCCACGCTGTCCATATTCCAAAGAAGGTGTTGATAACTACCGCAAAAACTGTTGCTATCAAAGTCACCTTGAGTGCTGAAAGCACGTAGCTTGTTGAGATAGCTTTCAGATAGAATCCAAGCCCCTCCTTTAAAGCACTTGCCATCACAGAAAAAAGCGGAACTACAAGCATGACAAATACGAAGAGCACCGTGACAGTGACGAGTATTATCTTTGTGATCTTTTTTCTTCTTTCAAGCTTTACCTGTTCGGTCATCGCATTGTGCTCCTTTCCTGTTTGTGTGCATCGCATTTGATTTATATGCAGCCTTCTACAACAAATTAGTGCGCTGTGACTGTTTAACCTGCACTATGTTTACAAATAGCAGCAGTAAAAATGATATGACAAGCATCACAAGTGCTATGGCAGTCGCGCTGGCATAATCTATATAGCTAAGCTTCTGCATGATGACGTATGATACCACCTGCGTCCTGTGCCTTGCACTGTTGCCTGATATGTAGATGACGCTTCCGTACTCTCCTATGCCTCTGGCAAATGCAAGACCAAAGCCTGTTAAGAGTGCCGGGCGAAGTTCCGGAAGTATTACCTTAAAAAATGTCTTAGAGGGTGTGGCGCCAAGCATATAAGCGGTCTCCTCATATGTATTATCCATCTTTTCAAGCACCGGCTGTACAGCTCTTATTACGAATGGAATGCCTACAAAAACAAGTGCCACAACTATTCCTGCCTGTGTGTAAGCTACATCTATTCCAAGCTTGCCAAGGCCCTTACCAAAAAAGCCTGTGCCTGAGTACAGCTTTGAGAGCGTGATGCCCGCAACCGCTGTCGGCAGTGCAAACGGAAGCTCTATAAGTCCGTCGAGCAGCCATTTCCCGGGAAAATCGTACTTCACAAGCGTCCATGCCACGATGAGTCCAAATACCACATTTACGATTGCTGCGATAAATGATGAGGTGATGCTTGTGATAAAGGCATTCCTCACATTCTCCTTCATGATAAGTGCCACGAAATCGCCCGGCGATATCTTTAGCGAATACACAAGCACTGATGCTAACGGAATGAGAACGATGACTGAAAGCATCGTGACCACTATTCCAAGCGAAAGATGGTAGCCCGGTATGACTCTGGTCTTTATGTTCTTTGATTTAGTTTTCTCTTTTGCTGTTTTATCAGTTGCCGTATATTTCATCGAACATTGCTCCATCATCGAAATATGTCTTGTAGGCTTCATTCCATCCGCCGTAATCCTCTATGCTCCAAAGCCTGATATTTAAATCAAACTTGTCGGAAAACCGGTTTAATATATCCTGATTGGTTGGTCTGTAGCCGCTTTCGCCAATCAGCTGCTGTGCCTCATCACTGTAGAGATACTGTAGGTATTCTTTGCTTACCTCTTGTGTTCCGTTGCTCTTTGCATTGTCATCCACAATAGCAACAGAGGGCTGTGCTAAGATGCTGACGGACGGATTCACTATCTCATACTTACCCGGATATGAATCCATGGTCGTAAGTGCCTCGTTTTCCCACGCTATGAGCACATCTCCCTGACCGTTTTCCACAAATGTGGTTGTTGAGCCTCTCGCACCCGAATCCATAATTGTGACATTTTCATACAGCTTCTTCATAAACGATTTCTGTTCCTTCAGGCTGTCATAATTTGTCTTCGCATAGCTTAGCGCTGCAAGAAAATTCCAGCAGGCTCCGCCACTACTCTTTGGATCAGGCGTAATCACATCCACATTCTTTTTCACCAGGTCATCCCAGTCACTTATATGCTTTGGATTGCCCTTTCTTACAAGTAAAACGATTGTTGATGTGTATGGTGCCGAGCTGTCAGAAAACTCATCAATCCAGCCCTTATCAATTAAGCCCGTATTTTGTATCAGGTCTATGTCATGCTCAAGTGCCAGTGTGACAACATCTGCATTACATCCCTCCACAACCGAGCGTGCCTGTGCTCCCGAGCCGCCATGTGACTGAATCACATTTATCTTTTTGCCGTGCTCGCTCTCATAGTAAGACTCGAATATTTTGTTGTATTTCTCGTAAAACTCTCGTGTCGGATCATATGACACATTGGTTATGGTGACTGTTCCGTCATCCTTCCTGCCTGAGCAGCCTGTCAGAAGAAGTGACAGAATCATCACTGTCGACAGCAGGGCTGCCGTATATTTATGTATGTTTCTCATGTATGTTTCTCATTTTTCATGTTACAGTTTCCGGCAAAGCAAGCTTATGCCGTCAGTTTATATGCCATTAGTTTACTGTAAAAAGCTGTGTGGACAGGTATCTTTCTCCTGTATCCGGAAGCAGCACCACGATATTCTTTCCCTTGTTCTCAGGTCTTTTCGCAAGCTCTGTTGCCGCATATATTGCTGCTCCAGAGGATATGCCAACGAGAAGTCCGTCGCTCTTTGCAACCTCTCTTGCCTTGTCAAAAGCGGCCTCATTCTCCACCGGAATCACCTCATCCACTATATCCATGCGCATGACCTTCGGAATAAAGCCTGCACCGATTCCCTGTATCTTGTGAGGCCCCGGTCTTCCGCCTGAGAGTACCGGTGAGCTCTTTGGCTCAACAGCTACTATCCTTACATCAGGATTATGGTCTCTCAATCCAAGCCCGGTGCCTGTACAGGTGCCTCCTGTTCCGACAGATGATACAAAGATATCTACCTTTCCATCTGTATCCTCCCAGATTTCCTGAGCGGTTGTAGCTCTGTGGATATCCGGATTGGCCTGATTCTCAAACTGCTGTGGAATAAAGGCATTGCCATAATGTTCTTTAAGTCTCTGCGCCTCATCAATTGCACCCTTCATGCCCTCACGCCCCGGTGTGAGCTTTATCTCTGCGCCAAGCGCTGTGACGATTTTTCTTCTCTCAACGCTCATGGTATCAGGCATTATAAGTATCAGGTGAAGTCCCTTTGAGGCTGCCACAAATGCAAGTCCGATTCCGGTATTGCCACTTGTCGGCTCTATGATTATTGTGTCATGATTTATCTTTCCATCCTTTATGCCCTGTTCTATCATAGCTGCCGCCACCCTATCCTTTACACTTCCAAGTGGATTGAAATACTCCAGCTTTGCTATGATTTTTGCTTCAAGCCCAAGGGCTTTTTCATAATTGGTCAGCTCCAGAAGCGGAGTGTGACCTATCAGCTCAGTGAGCTGCTTTGCAATTTTTGCCATTGATATTACCTCTTTTTTGTTAATGTTTGTTTTGAGTATGTTATGAGTTCGAGCTTAGTTTGTATGGCTGGGATTTCCTACCATTCAAATATGATTTCTAAGTTATTGATATGTTACCACTAATTGATATTTTTGTAAATGTAATTAGGGTTATTAATATTTGTTAGCGGGCTATAAATTTTATTGATAGCTATAAAAAAAGAGTTCTATTATTCGCAGACACAAGGTCTGTGAAAAATAGAACTCTTTTGAGTTGTGCTTTAGCTACTCCTCCTGTTCATTTACCTTATCGGTTCTCGTAATATACTTGATTCCGACAAAGGTTCCAATCAGGATAAGCACTCCTATTATAAACGGTACTACCGGATTTCTGACAAAGCCTGCTATGATGTAGGTCAGGCATGATATGCCTGCCACAAGCACAGCGTATGGAAGCTGTGTGGATACATGATTCATGTGGTTGCACTGAGCTCCTGCCGATGCCATGATGGTGGTATCGGATATCGGTGAGCAGTGGTCTCCGCATACTGCACCTGCCATGCACGCTGAGATTGAGATAATCATCATCGTATGGTTTGTGCCCGAGAAGATATTTACTACTATCGGTATGAGTATACCGAAGGTGCCCCATGAGGTTCCTGTTGCAAAGGCAAGGAAGGCTCCCACCAGGAATATGATTGCCGGGAACAGTCCAAGCAGTGGTCCCGATACTCCTCCCACTAGGCCTGCGACAAATTTATTGGCGCCAAGGCTCTCTGTCATGGTCTTTAGTGTCCATGCAAAGGTCAGTATAAGTATTGCAGGTACCATTGCCTTAAAGCCCTCAGGGATTGAATTACAGCAATCCGTAAAGCTTAGTACCCTTCTGATTGAGTAAAAGCATATGGTGATTATCAACGCAAAAAAGCTTCCAAGCATAAGACCAATTGAAGCATCGCTGCCTGCAAACGCATCAACGAAGCCTGTTCCGTCAAAAAAGCCTCCTGTGTATATCATTCCGATGATGCAGCTTATTATGAGCACAAGAATAGGAAATACAAGGTCTATAACCTTCCCCTTGCCCTTTATAACATCCTGCTTTGCCTCCGCATACGGCCTGTCTCCTGTGGTAAACAAATCACCCTTTTTGGCATTGGCTTCATGCTTTGCCATCGGACCGAAATCTACCTGTAAAACAACAAGTGTCACCATAGCGATAATAGTAAAGAGTGCATAATAATTGTATGGAATGGCCTTTATGAAAATAGAAAAACCATCCTCTCCCTTTACAAAGCCGGTAACCGCGGCTGCCCACGATGATATAGGTGCAATGATGCATACAGGCGCTGCTGTTGCATCTATCAGATATGCAAGCTTTGCTCTTGAAACCTGATGCTTGTCGGTGACAGGGCGCATCACACTTCCTACTGTCAGACAGTTGAAGTAATCATCTATAAATATGAGTACTCCAAGTATTATAGCTGAAAGCTGGGCACCAATCCTTGTCTTTATGTGCTCACTCGCCCACTCTCCAAAGGCCGCCGAGCCGCCTGCCTTGTTCATCATGCTCACCATAACACCGAGCACTACTAAGAATATCAGTATTCCCACATTGTCCGAATCCGATAGCACTCCAACAAGTCCGTCCTCGAATATGTGAAGCACTGATCTCTCAGCCGAAAAACCCGGCTGAAATGCATTTCCATAAAACAGTCCGCCAATCACTATTCCAACGAATAATGAGCTGTAGACCTCTTTTGTGATAAGTGCCAGAACTATAGCCACAACAGGTGGAACAAGTGCCCAGACTGTGGCATACATAGAAGGCACGTATTCTGCTGCCAGAATCATTATTTTATCCTCCGTCTATCCATTATGCTCTATCTGTCAACTGCGCCGACAAGCTCTGAAATATCCTTTACTCCATACCTGTCCATATACTCTGCGATGCCATCCACTATCTGCTCTGTGGTCTTTGGATTTACAAAGTTTGCTGTGCCGACTGAAACAGCCGTAGCTCCGGCAAGTATCATCTCTATAGCATCGGCAGCATTTGTGATACCGCCCATTCCGATAATCGGAATATTGACTGCATGTGCTGTCTCGTAAACCATGCGCACTGCAACCGGATGAACCGCCGGACCGCTCATGCCGCCTGTCTTGTTTGCTAACACAAAGCTTCTTCTGTTTATATCAATCTTCATGCCTGTAATTGTATTGATGAGCGAAACCGCATCAGCTCCACCGGCCTCTGCCGCCCTTGCTATCTCTGCAATACTTGTGACATTTGGAGAAAGCTTCATGATAACAGGCTGCTTTGCATATTTTTTAATCTCGCTTGTGATTGTCTCAACACCCTTTGGATCTGTTCCGAAGGCAATTCCGCCCTCCTTAACATTAGGGCATGAGATATTTATTTCCATCATATCAATAGGTTCATCCGCAAGACGCTTTACCACATCAAGATACTCGTCAAGCGAATGACCACAGACATTTACCACAATCCTTGTATCAAACTGCTTTAAAAAAGGAATATCCCTCTTGCAGAAAAGCTCGATGCCGGGATTTTGAAGTCCGACTGCATTGAGCATGCCGCCGTACACCTCTGCTACTCTCGGTGTAGGATTACCCTCCCACGGCTTATTCGCAACACCCTTTGTAGTGACTGCACCAAGTCTGTTTAAATCAACAAACTCGCTGTACTCTGCACCGGAGCCGAATGTGCCGGATGCAACTGTAACAGGATTTTTCCACTCAACACCGGCCACATTTACTGACATATTACTCATTACAGCTCCACCTCCTTCGCATCAAAAACAGGTCCCTCTTTGCATATACGCTTGTTGTTTACATTGCTGTGGGCATCCTTGTCCTTTGTTTTGCATACGCACGCAAGGCATGCACCGATTCCACATGCCATGCGCTCCTCCATTGATATAAAGCAGTCCATATCATGCTCTGCAGCGTAAGCCTTGAGTGCACGAAGCATAGGCATAGGTCCACATGCATAAATCACGTCTGCCTCAAGAGCATTCTCCTTTATTGCATCAATGACATTGCCCTTTGTGCCGACACTGCCGTCCTCTGTAGCTACAAAGGAAGCTGCCTGTTCCTTAAACTCATCGAGCAGGAAGGTATTCTCATCGCGATAGCCCATGACGATGTTCATATCGCATACTGCTGTTTTAATTTCTGCACCTTCCATTGCTGCCTGTCCCGAATTTTTTTCTTCACTCGGTGTCTGCACAATGCCTGCATTTATATCCTTGGCAAGCTGCAGCATAGGCGGCACTCCGATTCCTCCGCCGATAAGAAATGCCTTCTTTCCCGGCTGTACTGTAAAGCCGTTTCCAAGAGGTCCTAAAATCCTTACCTTATCGCCCCTGACAAGCTTTGAAAATTCCTCTGTTCCCGTGCCTTCACCTGTCACACGGTACACAAGACGAATGGTGTCATCATCTCTGTTTATGCCGCAAAGGCTTATCGGACGCGGAAGCAGCTTACTCTTGTCGTTTGAGTAAACTGATACAAACTGTCCCGCCTTTGCTGCCTTTGCAATTTTGTCTGTCTTAAGTGTGAGGTCGTAGATGCCATTGCCGAGTGAGCTCTGGTCAACTACAACTGCAATCTCCTCAAATTTCTCTGCCATTTTATCTCCCTGGTTTCGTTTGTTAATATATTTAAGCTTTCTGAATTTCTGAATAACTTATTAACGATTTGCAAGTGCTCCTGAGATATCCTCAATCATATCCTCAACAGCCTTGCGTGATGCATCTGCAAAATTCTCTGCTGTGATGCCCATATCCTTGTACTTATCCTGCTTGTATGCGCAGATGATTCCACGTGATGAATTGACAATTGCACCAAGTCCGTCCTCATTGAAGAAATGAACAAGGTCTGCGCCCTTGCCTCCCTGTGCGCCGTAGCCCGGTACGAGGATGAAGCTCTTTGGCATTACCTTACGAAGAATCTTACCCTGCTCAGGGTATGTTGCACCGACAACCGCACCTACATAGCTGTATGAATCACCCATGCAGTCAGCTCCCCACTCTGCAACCTTCTCGCCTACCCACTCATATAATGGGCGTCCGTCAATCATACGGTCCTGGAACTCTCCACTTGATGGATTAGATGTCTTTACAAGAATGAAGATACCCTTCTTCTCCTCCTTGCATACATCTACGAATGGCTTGATACCGTCTGTTCCAAGGTATGGATTGACAGTGGCAAAATCCTCATCAAAGGTAGAATAGCTCTTGCTGCCGATCTGTACCTTTCCGAGATGTCCTGTGGCGTATGCAGCCGATGTTGAGCCGATATCTCCACGCTTTACATCTCCGATAACCACGAGATCCTTCTCGTGACAGTAATCCACTGTCTTCTGGAATGCCTTAAGGCCCTCCACTCCAAACTGCTCATACATGGCAATCTGTGGCTTTACCGCAGGAATCAGGTCATATGTGGCATCCACAATAGCCTTGTTGTACTGCCAGATAGCCTCCGCTGCACCGGCCGGTGTCTCTCCAAGCTCATCAAATGCCTTCTTTGTGATGTGCTCAGGCACATATGAAAGCATCGGGTCGAGACCTACTACGATAGGTGCGTTTGTTTTCTTGATTTTGTCTACTAATTTGTTGATCATTCTTTCGTCCTCTTTATGCGTATTTTATTATACAGACAGATATTGTGATTATTAAATATCTGCATACAGTTATAAATATTTTATAGCATAAACTAAATTCTTGCAACCAAAAATATAATAGCAGGGAGTATAGCATTAATTACTGCTATACTCCCTGCTGATTTCACCTTTACAGCTTCCATTTTTCAATCACACATTGATGTTCTTTTGTCTTTTTATCGTAATTTATTCCAACAAGAAGCAAATTACCCTTATAATCCTTCAAGGCTTCCACATACTGTCTCGACTTTATCTGTGAAATGGCGCCATCAACATTCTTATCATATTTCAATTCAATAACAACTGCCGGCTTATCCAAATGACTCACTCTTGGAATAAAGCATACATCAGCAAAGCCTTTTCCTGTTGGTAATTCACGAACTATTGAGTAATACTCCCTGGCCGAATAAAATGCCAAATTAATTGTACAGCTTAAAGAATTCTCATCATTATACCGTAAAATAGATATCTCATTATGTGCCTTATCAATTCCGTCAGCAACCGCAGCACCATTCATATTCCACAAACTCTCAAGCAATTTTTGTGATGCTTTTATTGATTTTGATACTTCATCCCAATCCATTGTACTAATTGCATTAAGATATTCCTTTGACACCTCTCGATTTGGAATTGAAACCTCTTCCGTCTCACTATCATATGTCAGGTAGCCAAGATGTACTAAAAGTGTAAGCACATCATCCTTTGTGGCAAATGATGTCATGTCATTTTCAAATGTGCCTGTATTTATTTTCTCACTTTCACCGGCAAGCATTTTAATCACGGCATCTTTTAGACCATCCATATTCATTTGAATATAAACCTTGAGAGCCTCGTAAGTTTCAGTCTGATTCCAATAAGTACCAAATTTATGCTTTAGCATGGCTTCTACTACAGACTTCGGACTGTACATCGCATATTTCTTTACTCCATATTTGCTATGGGACACGAGCTTATATCCATTGTACCATGCCCTTGCCTCTTCAAAGTCCATATCATATCTGTCACACAATTCTCTGACCTCATCATCTGTAAAGCCAAAGTACTCTGCCAAAGCTCCCATATCTGTCATGGAATATTCCGTGAACATATTAAGAGCAGAATGTGAACCATATTTTTTAATCGGCAGTATACCTGTCATGTATGCAAGCGCTATATAGTCTTTATCCTTAAGCCAGCCTCTCAAAAAATCAAGGTATTTCTTCTGCGCTTCTTTATCCTGCGTAAATTCTCTAAACAGACAATCCCATTCATCAATAAGAATCACAAACGGCCTGCCTGTAGACATAAAAACATCCTGCATTACTCTCACAATATTTGACTTGTCCCGAAAAATAATATCCTTACACTCTATTGAAAAATCATCCGTAATGTATTCGCACAACATTTTAAGCATATCATCAACACTGTGTGTAACACTCAAAAAGTCCTGCATATTAATTTTGAGTACATCATACTTGTTAATATGTCTGTCATACGACTCATCATGACTTATTTTAAGGCCTTTAAATAAATTTTCTGCATCAGTCTTTCGACCATAATATGCTGAAAGCATATCCATGGCCATTGACTTTCCGAATCGCCTTGGACGGCTTACACACATATACCTTTGTAATGTATTTATACACTTATTCGTTTCTTTAATCAGACCGCTTTTGTCAACAAAAATCTCTGAATTTATCGCAAGCTCAAACGATCTTCCTGTCGGATTAACGTAAATGCCCAATGAATATGCCTCCCTGTTAATATGTTACTCTATATTATACCTGCTATTTACTGGTTTGCAACAATATTTATCTATTGTATTATTGATAAGCAACGTTATTGCTATAAAAATAGACTTAACTACTAATTCTACAATAACGCAGCATATTATGATTGTGTATAGATTCATATGCTGATATTTCAATTCACACTCCCACGAGAGGAACGACGGCAGGTACAGGCACAGCCACTAACCTTGCAGAATTTCAATCCACGTTCCCACGAGAGGAGCGACCATTTCCAACGGACTTTGTGACGGCTTTTATGCCATATTTCAATCCACGCTCCCACGAGAGTAGCGACAATGGGTGATGGCTATCAAGAGGTGCAGGAAGTAATTTCAATCCACGCTCCCACGAGAGGCGCGACGTCGTTAAAAGCCACGGAATATAAGTTAAGCATTGATTTCAATCCACGCTCCCACGAGAGGAGCGACAATTATATTCCAGATGAGTTTAAGTCGTACATTATTTCAATCCACGCTCCCACGAGAGGAGCGACTATGACATCAGACGAGACCGGCATGGTGGCTATATTTCAATCCACGCTCCCACGAGAGGAGCGACAATTATATTCCAGATGAGTTTAAGTCGTACATTATTTCAATCCACGCTCCCACGAGAGGAGCGACATGTATTAGATATATATATATATGATATGTGTATATTTCAATCCACGCTCCCACGAGAGGAGCGACGAAAAAAGCAATCCTACAACGTGAGAAACAGGCAATTTCAATCCACGCTCCCACGAGAGGAGCGACGGAGATGTAAATAAAATTGATTGTGGTGGATCAGTAATTTCAATCCACGCTCCCACGAGAGGAGCGACGAGACATATAAGACCTTGTATATTTCAGACTTAATTTCAATCCACGCTCCCACGAGAGGAGCGACTCTAATGGCTTGATGATGTTTGATGATACGTTGATTTCAATCCACGCTCCCACGAGAGGAGCGACCATTCTCTGCAACCATCGAGGGCTTGTTTTTGGATTTCAATCCACGCTCCCACGAGAGGAGCGACTGAGTTTTCCCTGTAATATATCTTTCCATTTAATATTTCAATCCACGCTCCCACGAGAGGAGCGACAAACCATGAGAAAATTAACAATCGCAGAACTTAATTTCAATCCACGCTCCCACGAGAGGAGCGACTGATACGGATTCTGCCATGCCGTCAAGATAACTCTATTTCAATCCACGCTCCCACGAGAGGAGCGACCTAAACCCTTTATTTACAAGGCTTTGCGGACTATTATTTCAATCCACGCTCCCACGAGAGGAGCGACTAAGTCACTTATCACTGTCTTTTCATTAACATTTATTTCAATCCACGCTCCCACGAGAGGAGCGACCAAGTGTTAGTTGCCATGTTGTAGTTTACGCCTTATTTCAATCCACGCTCCCACGAGAGGAGCGACCCACAACCCACGCCGCTAGTATGTCCTCCAACGTTTATTTCAATCCACGCTCCCACGAGAGGAGCGACTCTGACACGACAGCAATAAAACAGATTTGGTCGAATTTCAATCCACGCTCCCACGAGAGGAGCGACACGTATGCCCTGAGAACCATATGTGTCATATCCATATTTCAATCCACGCTCCCACGAGAGGAGCGACGGTTATGTACTCGTCATGTTGTGCTCTGCAAGACATTTCAATCCACGCTCCCACGAGAGGAGCGACAGTGTAGGGCAAAATCAGCCGAAGCCGCGTCAAAATTTCAATCCACGCTCCCACGAGAGGAGCGACGTATACGATTCCGTTGCTGTCATGCACATCTCCTGCATAATTTCAATCCACGCTCCCACGAGAGGAGCGACGGTATTGACTTAAAATCTACATTACTAATCACATATTTCAATCCACGCTCCCACGAGAGGAGCGACTATTCCGCGGTTTTTTTTATAGGGTGATTCACATGATTTCAATCCACGCTCCCACGAGAGGAGCGACTAGGGAGATTCTATGGAATATTATTATTGCAAAATTTCAATCCACGCTCCCACGAGAGGAGCGACTAAGGCGGGTACTGATGTATCAGACATGCTGAAAGAATTTCAATCCACGCTCCCACGAGAGGAGCGACTGGGCAGAAATGCCCGCTCTCTTATTTTTTTAATTTCAATCCACGCTCCCACGAGAGGAGCGACGCCATTAGCTGTCATTTTCCATTGTATATTACTTATTTCAATCCACGCTCCCACGAGAGGAGCGACGATACCCTCTGAACCTTTTCCGTCCGTACCATAAAATTTCAATCCACGCTCCCACGAGAGGAGCGACCATTGCCTGCAAAACCTACTATTGATTATTTTGAATTTCAATCCACGCTCCCACGAGAGGAGCGACCTGCTTTCCTGTCATGCCTTTTCCGTTGAATCTATTTCAATCCACGCTCCCACGAGAGGAGCGACTATAGTCAGGCTTATTGTTGTAATGATTTCATTAATTTCAATCCACGCTCCCACGAGAGGAGCGACGGTTACAATGTCAAAATACAAGAGTTTCATAACGGAATTTCAATCCACGCTCCCACGAGAGGAGCGACATTTCCACGGATTGATTGCTAATGTTGGAAATATATTTCAATCCACGCTCCCACGAGAGGAGCGACAATGACACGATTTTAATTTCATAGACTAAACTAAAAATTTCAATCCACGCTCCCACGAGAGGAGCGACTATAGCCTTTTGAAAATAAAATTGCAATTTCATCAAATTTCAATCCACGCTCCCACGAGAGGAGCGACCGGATGGACTTGTAAAAGGTGCTGTTTACCAATTCCATTTCAATCCACGCTCCCACGAGAGGAGCGACGTGACAAAAAAGAAGCTCTTTACAATGCTAATTGTATTTCAATCCACGCTCCCACGAGAGGAGCGACAGCGACGCCGAGAGATTGAGCGAATATACTAACATTTCAATCCACGCTCCCACGAGAGGAGCGACTTTAAGCGACAACAAAAGGGATATTTTTATCTCCATTTCAATCCACGCTCCCACGAGAGGAGCGACTTTAACAAATGTGGTGGGTCAAACACAACCATGATTTCAATCCACGCTCCCACGAGAGGAGCGACTATTAAAGAGGTGTAAATATATGAGATATAAAATTATTTCAATCCACGCTCCCACGAGAGGAGCGACCCGGTCGTGGTGGCGGTGGATGGTCTGATAGTATTTCAATCCACGCTCCCACGAGAGGAGCGACGGACGACTTCAACAATGCGATGAAGGCTATGGGCATTTCAATCCACGCTCCCACGAGAGGAGCGACCGTTATTATAAGTGCGACTATAGCCAAAGAGACAATTTCAATCCACGCTCCCACGAGAGGAGCGACAACTGTCAAACATCCATAAGCGCACAAAATACCTATTTCAATCCACGCTCCCACGAGAGGAGCGACCATACGTGTTGTAGAGATTGTGCTTTGTCTTTTATTTCAATCCACGCTCCCACGAGAGGAGCGACTCGTCCACTTTTGAAAGATAGCTTCCAAGCATATCCTATTTCAATCCACGCTCCCACGAGAGGAGCGACTATAATCATGTAAGGAGGTAAGACAAGTGAGTAAGAATTTCAATCCACGCTCCCACGAGAGGAGCGACTCAGTCAGCATACAAAGAAAAAGACACCAACGAATTTCAATCCACGCTCCCACGAGAGGAGCGACGGAGCACCAACTGAGGTTGTGCGCCTACCGGAAATTTCAATCCACGCTCCCACGAGAGGAGCGACACGAATTGCCACAGTTAGGCGGCGTAAATAGTCAATTTCAATCCACGCTCCCACGAGAGGAGCGACAGCTAGAGATTTTTTCATTGCAGAGATAATCAAATTTCAATCCACGCTCCCACGAGAGGAGCGACGCAATACTGTTGCACCATTATTTGAAGTATTCTATTTCAATCCACGCTCCCACGAGAGGAGCGACCCGGTAGCAATCTACACGCATTTTGACACAATGATTTCAATCCACGCTCCCACGAGAGGAGCGACTCAAGCAATTGTTACACTTAAATATTTTAGTATATTTCAATCCACGCTCCCACGAGAGGAGCGACGGGCTTCGGTTCGGCAGCTCCCCTAAAAAGGAGATAATTTCAATCCACGCTCCCACGAGAGGAGCGACGTACTTGCCGTAACAATCGGCATCAAGGTATTCAAATTTCAATCCACGCTCCCACGAGAGGAGCGACAGCAATATTGCACAAAAAATTTGTTTATTTTTATACAATACCGACAATAAATATATAATAAGATAAATAACAAGTAAAACCAAAAACCTATTATTCATTTTATTGTACAAATTTACAAGTAATTTCAGGTGCGAGACAACCGGTACATTCATGTTTACTTATCTTTCGCACCACATTTTATAATATCAATGTCTGATCAGCAGGAATCCCACGGTCAACACCAACATGTTCTATCTTCGTCTGATAACGATTTCCTAAATAATAGAATCTGAGACTATCCACATCTTTATCAATAAGATCCGTTAATATGGCCTTTAGCATCACACATTGAGCATTATCTAGTATACATTCAAACACAGAATTCTGAACTCTTCGCCCATAATTTACACATTGTTTAGCTACTTTTCTCAACCTGGTTTTTCCTTCAGCAGTTTCAGTATTCACATCATATGTAATCAATACAAGCACGCCATCACCTCATTTCCATAAAAATACAGGGTACTCATCCAAATCTCCCCTTAAATATCTTGCCAACAGCATTGCCTGTACAAATGGAACCATTCCCCATTCCACCTTTTCATTAAGATATGGGTGTGTAATAATCTCCTTTTTCTTGTTTTGCCATTCTGATAGTAATTTTTTACGAATATCTGTATCCATCAATACAGCACCGTTTTCTTTTTTTGTAAAACTCTTGCCATTTACAATCTTTTTATTAATCAATGATAAAACAAATCTATCAGCCATGACTGCTCGCAATTCTTCTATAAGATCTAATGAAAGTGATACTCTACCGGGACGTTCCGTGTGCATGTAACCAACATAGGGATCTAACCCTACAACCTCTAGCGCTGATGTAATTTGAGTTGTAAGCAATGTATACGTAAACGACAACATTGCATTTACATTATCAAGAGGCGGACGCCGATTTCTCCCTTGAAAGAAAAAATCTTTCTTTTGTTGTAAAATCAACTCATCAAATACGCCAAAATATATACTTGCTGCTTCACCTTCATATCCTCTTAACTGATTCATAGACTGTGAATTTTGGATATAATCAAGAAATTCTTTCAGTTTTATAGATGCTTTTTTTACCTTATCCACATCTATCTGCATTGAATGATCTCTAATTGCTCTTTCTAGAACCCATCTTGAATTATACACTTTTCCAAGAATACAGTTTTTTGCGATTTCCAGGCACTTTATATCTTCACTACTGCTTTGGAATTGTTGTTTCCTTAGCACGACATTCCCCTTAACTTTGCCTGAAACTCTTGCAAGAAATTTTCCCTGTGGTGTCAGATAACAAAGAGAAATATTTCTATCCGCACAAGCTCCCATTAATGCCGGACTTGTTCCTCTATATCCAAATGAAATTATTGCTTCGAGATTGTGTAAAGGTAATCTGCCTATTTCATTTTTATCATCATATACAACAACATTTTCTCCATCCAACCCCAGATAACTATTTTCCGATGTAACATACAATGTATTCAATAATTTCTTCATAACGTTTCCCCCAGCATCTTATTGATATACGATTTCACCGAACCACTTTTATCAATCTTTGGCATACAAATATCTTTTAAAGAGCAAGATACACACCTTTTCGACGTTTTGACCTTAGGTGTATAATTTCGATCATAATAATCATGCATTTCTCCAAATATTTTTTTCACTTCATCCCGAAGTTCATCTGTAAACACTATCGGTTTGCGTCTTCTTGTCTCACCATAAAATATAGCACCCTCCGTTATTTTTGTTGAAAACATTTCTTCCAGACACATAGCCTGCGCCATTAGCTGAAGTTCATCTTCGTTTGACGCTTTGGGTTTCCCCTTTTTGTACTCAATTGGATATAATGAATAGGTTCCACGATGTCCATAGAGCTTCACTCCATCTTCACATTTGTGAAATTCAACAATATCACACTCCCCACTCACACCCATGCTTCTTGAGGATACAGGAAGAGCTCTGACAACCAGAATATCTTTTCTCTTTTCTGTCAGATATGGATCATGCGCTTTTTTATGCATAAGTTCGCCAATAACAGTATGTTCATTTTCAGCCCACTGCTGCTCAACATGAATAAGCGCCCATTGTCTTCTGCAAAATTTAAAATGCTGTATTCCAGAAATCATCAGATAATCATCTTGAGAATATTCCATTAAATCATCCTTTTCACTTCTACCGTATCCGGTATCTCATCATCATTAATAGTAACTGTATAATCCTGATATTTTCTTGGATATTGTATATCATCATTTTTCTGCACTTTAACTGCATCAAATAATTTATAAGCAGGACAGTCACCAAGCTCTTTACTATGCTTAAAAACAATAAGCTCACGAACTGCCATCTTTCCTCTTGCAGCAGAATGGTCATTTTCAAACATATTTATTATTGCATTCCATAACAATTCTAGATCTTCCTCAGAAAATCCAGTAACTTTTCTTGCAAGATTTGCTGAAATATAACCTTCTACACGATACAAGCCATATGGAACAATACTCTTTCTTCCCATCTCGTTACTCTTATTCTCAGCATCTTTTTCTGTTGTAATGGCAACTCTCGTAATAGTTACCTCCTGACTAATAACAGGATCAATACTTCTTGCAAATCCAAGCTGTACAGGACCTCTTACCTGCCCACAATTCAATGAAGCTTTAACAAAAGTCGTCATTACAGCACCAAATGCACGAATATCATAAAAATTTCTGCACATATAATCCCTTAATTTTATATCTGCATCCTTATCTGACTTTTTTAGTTTTTTTAATGCTTCTGTAACCTTTTTATCTTCATCATCATTTATACCAAGACTTTTGCATGCCTCCCTGTCACTTCTGTTAAGAGGAACATTCTCCTTGATATAAATTTTATATCCATCTTCGTCCTCCTTCACAGTCTCTATGTAATTTCGGATCTTACGTTTTAAGCATACATCAGTTACAATTCCTAAGCCACTTTCCGGATCAATTCTTGGCATATTGCCAGCGTCAGGATCCCCGTTAGGATTTCCATTTTCAACATCAAATAAAACAACAAACTCATATCTGTTTTTAATAACCTCTCCCATTTATTTGTCCTCCTTTTTTTCATACTTCTTTTGTGTCTGATGATAATATCCCAACATGAATTTTCCTTGTTCTTCTAAAGACAAACTCCGTGGAAATAATACTAATTTTTTCATAAGGTTTCCTATTATTTTTTCATAAAAAATCTTAGAACCGCTACCTTTTTCACGCTCAAGTTTTTTTATATGACTATTTTCTAATTTAAATAAAATTGGAAAAACAGATGCAGGCGTAGCGCATGCTGAATTAAAATACCTGTCTTTAATTGTAGCATTTATTCCCTGATTCGCCTCCTTTTGGATTGACTCCAAAACTGAAAATAATCTTCCCAATATGTATGCAGTGTCATTGCATGTTTCTTCTAATCCCATGTAGTTTTCTCCTTCCTTCCATGAATAATTTTTTATTAAATAAGCCTTGATAATTGAAGCTCTTCCCCATGTAACATTTCCCTGCTCAGATCGTATTCTGATAACAGTGTCTGTATAAAGACTTGCAGGATATCTGTTTCCCGATAAAATACTTTGAAGTACCATTGCAGACATATTAGGGATTGGAGTCTTATCCTTTGAATTAGGATTGACAGTCTCTCTTAACAATTCATATACGCTCAGATATTTCTTTTCCACCCACAACGGTTTCACAATATCCAACCGTTTATAATGTTCTTTTATATTTTTTAAAATATCACCAAATGTGTTTTGATAAAAGAAACGAACAGATAACCTCGCAGCATTCGGTGCAAGGCATAAAATATAAAATGACTGCTCAAAGTCCATCTGAACATTATCTACATCCACATATCTTGATTTTTTCAAGCTGTCAAATATTCTTTGAAGCTGTTCCTCATTATCTATATGAGGATTCATAACAAAACTAAATGTTTTCTGATATTCTTCCATGCCATTTTCAGCCCAATAAACCACCATGGAATCACCTAATTGAAATGTCTTATCCCTATTACTCAACAAATAATTCAATGCAGTTGTATATGCAAACTCTGCATATTTTCCTACAGGTGCATTATAGCTCTGTTCCTTGCCATAAGATTCAAATGCAGGTGCATTAAACGAAACCAAAGCAGCTCCACTTGTCTGTGCTCCTGGAACACCTTTTATTCCACGATGAATTCTTGCTATCTCCGTTTTTTCACCAGTTGCAAGACAAATACCATCATTGGTATTTTCTGTCTGATGTACAACATAGTTGTCCCAAATTTTTTTAATTGTATCATTATCCTGTGCGAAATCATTTCCCATACAGAAGATGACATTACCACCCTCATTTAATTCATCTGATTTTTCTCTTACACATGCATTATCATAAGCCGTCTCTGGATTCCATAAATTAAAAAAATTACAAATTGCATTTGCCATAGGCTCATCAACATTCTTTAACAACGCTAAATGTTTTTCCTTCGCTGCCTGAAAGCACTCCTGCACCCTTGCATTAGTTCCGCTTTGATCAATCCCTAGCATGTATTTTACATTATCACAGAGAAAATTAGCTGCCACGCCCGATGAACGTGTAACCATTTCAGGAACACTCTTCGCAACTGGAAGAAAAACCTTCTTTTTTCCACTAGTCTGTTCTGTTTTTAGTGGATAAATTTCTTTGATTTTCCCATTAGGATTTAAATCTATTGCATAAGAAACCTTGGCCTGACACCAGCCTCTCTTCGGCACCAGATTATTCTCTGCAAGATTCTCATATTCTTTCACTAATGCCTGTAAGATCATCTTATCACCTCACAGTCCCTTAAATCTATTACTCCACGCTTCATCACTGCTCTAAAAAATATTGGACTAATATTGCCTCTTTCACAATCACTATAATCCATATCATATAGCATAAATCCCAAATCTTTCTCCGGAATATTATCATAAAATGTATGTATATTTTTCTCTTCACAAAGGCAAAAATTTGCCGGAAACTCACGACAGCCAAAATATGGCATATGATGACATTCCCCACGCTTAAGTCTTCTCATCATAATATCCTTAAATTTCCCGGGATTATCTGTATTATTTGCTTTTTCCGTCATCTCAAAATGTGCCTCTATAACATAAGACACATCCTTCAAAATAAGAGATGCCCTCTGTACAATATCATCCTTTGTACTTATGTACAAAGGCTTATCCGCACCATTATATACCTGTAATATATTATTTGCGGAAGCTTTACTTTTTATCTCATTTCTTCTGACACTGGTAAATCTGATTGGATTTTTCACATAGATTTTATCAATCACCCAACTCAATCCCGGATGCCAATATATCGCCTCAAGTATTCCCCTTGCTGCCGATGGAGTCATAACATCATATGAGCATCTCTCAACCTTCATTTCCGGTCGTGAGAATAATGCATAATCTCCCCATACCTTAACTCTTACACCTACTCCCATTTACAGGACATCTCCTTCCTCATAACAAGCTGCAATGTAGTCTCGTGGCTGATAATAAAAATCGGTATTATAATTTGATATCTTGTCACTTATCCACGAATGATACACTTTCCATATACCATGAAGTATCTCATCATCACTAAAACAATCCTCTATCAATCTCTCATATACTTCGCCAATATCCCAGTAATCCGGAATCCTATATTTACAATCATGTATATTATCATAATTTCCATTATTCATACTGCATTCCGTAATAAACTCATCTGCAACTTTTTCAATTGGTTCGCAATGGAGAATATCTGCATATTTATATATACGTTTAATCCGTTCTTTTGTCAGTAAATCAACCACCTCATAACGTTTCCTTTTAATCTGCCTGCCAATATATTCAATCAGACTGCATGTATAGAATAGATTATTATTATTTTTAATCGCCATAAACAACCTCATTTCCAACATATCTCAAAGTACTAAGCGCACTTACCGTATGAAAACTTATTTGATGAGTCGGATGATTAAACTTCGCCAGTTCCCAAAAAGCTGCTCTGCTTATCTTTCCATCAATATAATTCTGTATATAATTATATATTGTATCATCAGCCATAGGTCCTTCAACAATATCATACGAGTGCGCTATTCCTCTTCTGCAATCAACAATAAAATCAAGCCATTCTTCTGTCATTTTTTCAAATACAAGATACTTAAGCTTTGAATTTTCAGTATATTCATATTTATTCAAATAGCCTCGCGTTCCATATCTCGTTGCCCATCTCACTGCCTGCTCTGGCATCTGTGTGCAATAAAACCCAAAATAAAAATCCTTGATATAACGAGCTGTTCTAATTTCAGGAAATTCTACTATTTCTTTACTTCCATGATATAAAATCATCACCCTACTCCTTTATCTAATTTATTTCACGTACATTATCTTCTTATGTTTTAAATAATACTACTTCAAACATTACTAATCAACACTTTTCAATTTTTATTTAAAATTTTATTGAAATAATTCAATTCATATTGTACAATTACATTTGTCAGGCTAATCCTGTGGATTGAAATAATAATATTTTTAATAATGCAAATAAATGGCTGTGTTTATAATTCACACAGCCATTTAAATTACAGATATAAATCCATTCCAGATTCCACAGACAAATTTAATCCCTTGTCATCTGTATACATTTCTTCATCTACCAATTCATAAAAATTCTCTATATCCGATGTTATTTCCTTAATTATACCAGCACCATACAAAGTATCAAAAAGCTGATTATATATCTGAACACAGTACTGGGATGCCTTTCTCATTCTGGCTTTTCCATAACCCTGATTTTTTATTTCAAATAATAAATCCTTAGCTTCCTGCTCTATCGGAATAAATACAATTCTTGTATTTTCCTCAATCAAATGAAATTTTTCTGATACCGTCTCAAAATTATATTTCCAATCCTTGAATTCGCCTATAATATTCTTTTTATCCAAATCATTTTCTCTAAAATGATATAGCCTTTTGAAATATTCTGTAATGCATTCAAGATTAGAAATATCATGATAATCTTGCAATAACCCTTTAGTGATTGAGCTTTGCAGACTTTGTCCCGGCACTGTTTTCATTCCATTTATATCAAAAATATAAACTTTACTGTTTTCTTTTTTCTCAATTCCTTCTCGGTTGCATCTACCTGCTGCCTGTATTACCGAATCTACTCCTGCTACTTGACGATATACTGAATTAAAATCAAGATCTACTCCCGCCTCTACCAAACTTGTTGAAATAAGCACACATGATTTTGATTTATCACTCATTCTTTCTTTAATCTGTGCAAGTATCTTTTTACGATGCTTAGGATACATACTTGTTGATAAATGATACACACCATCACCACTTAACTGTTCGTAAAGCTGCTGTGCACATTTTTTTGTATTAACAATACACAGTGCTCTTTTTTCAGTCTTCAATCTTTCAATTAAAGTATCAAATTCGATTATCCCAAGATTTTCGTATATAACTCTTTTAAAAAATTTAAACTGCTCATTTATATTCGGGCATAATTCAATATACCGTCTGTGTTGATCAAATATACTGTCTAAGGCCGGTTGTGTTGCCGTACATAAAACAATACTTGTCCTATAGAAATCCATTAAATTTTCCATCATGGCAATGCATGGTTTCAAATATTCCAATGGCAACATTTGTGCCTCATCAAATATAACCACAGAATTCGCAATATTATGAATTTTCCTACACTTAGATGACCTGCTTGCGAATAATGATTCAAAAAATTGAACATTAGTCGTGACAATTACAGGTTTATCCCAGTTTTCGCTGGCAAGCTGCATCGGTTTTAATTCTTCAGAATCCCCATAATCGACATTACAATGATTCTCAAGAACATTATCCTGCCCAAGTATTTCACGAAACACCTGAGCATTCTGTTCTATAATGCTAGTATATGGAATAACATATATAATATGCTCCATTTGATGCCTGACTGCATGCTTTAACGCAAATGCCAATGAGGCAATTGTTTTTCCACCACCTGTTGGAACAGTCAGGTGAAACAATCCCCTATCATTCTCACCTGCTATCAGACAGGCTTTTAATATCTCAGTTCTTCTACCGTTTATCGAATTAAGATCATCATTTTCTAACCATGAACCAATATGTCTTTCCAGTCTTGCTAATAAAGATGCCATTTCTTCACCCGATGTTCGTTCCACATGGTTATTCTTCATAAAACTTTCTGTTTCAAGAAAGTCCGCATCAACAAGACATGAATATAACATCCTCATAAAAATCCCCATTGAAAAATGAGGATTTTGTGTTTTACAGCTCTCAAAAGGATCACTTTTTATTTGTGGAATTTCTACCTCCTGTCTATATGCCTGATAATCACATATTGATTTTCTATATCGTTCTTCAAGCTTATAGTAATCCATTAGTCCAGAATGATGTCCTGCAATAGCATATTGTAATATAGAATAATATCCACCTTTTTCATTACATAATCTCATTCCAGCAGTAGAATGGTCTACTCTGTCATTCGTATTAAACTGTATTTTATGTTGAAATTCTTTGGAATACTTACCTAGATCATGTAACATACCTATGCAATATCCCCACTCATATTTTCCAAATGATTCTGCAAATTTTCCGGCTAATTTGGCAGTTCCATCCAAATGATCAATAAGCCTTTGCTTTCTTTCTTCTTCTATATGCGCAATATATTCCATTTATATCACCAGATTCATCTTTACACTCCCACAATCTCATCAATCATCCTAAGCTCTTCCTCAGAGAAGCCTGTGCCCTCCATAACCTTTAAGTTTTCAAGAATCTGCTGTGGCTTTGAGGCGCCGACAAGCACGCTTGTCACGTCATCATCCTTTACCACCCACTTAAGAGCCATCTGTGCTAGTGTCTCACCACGTTTTGCGGCTATATCGTTTAGCTTCTTAATCTGCTCGATGTGTGGAGTGAGCTTTTCCTGATTTAAAAAGCGGCCGTCTGTCTTTATACGGCTATCCTCCGGAATACCGTTTATGTAACGGTCTGTGAGCATGCCCTGTGCGAGCGGGCTGAAGGAGATGATGCCCTTTTGACACTCTCTTGCTGCCTGCTTCAAGCCGTTTTGCTCTATTGTACGGTTGAAGATATTGTATGAATTCTGGTTGATGATAAACGGACATTTCAAATCAGTAAGAATCTCGCAGGCTCTCTTCATGGTCTCGCCGTCATAATTTGACAGTCCGACATAGAGTGCTTTTCCGCTTTTTACTATCTGGTCGAGTGCTCCCATTGTTTCCTCAAGCGGTGTCTCAGGGTCCATTCTGTGATGATAGAAAATATCCACATAGTCGAGTCCCATTCTCTTAAGGCTCTGATCAAGGCTTGCAATCAGATACTTGCGGCTGCCCCAGTTGCCGTATGGTCCCTTCCACATATCATAGCCTGCCTTTGAGCTGATGATGAGCTCATCGCGGTATGCTGACAGATGCTCCTTCAGGATAAGCCCGAAGTGCTTCTCTGCGCTGCCGTATTCAGGACCATAGTTGTTTGCCAGGTCAAAGTGAGTGATGCCATGGTCAAAGGCTGTGAAGCACATCTGCTTCATGTTGTCATACGATGAAAAATCACCGAAATTGTGCCATAGACCAAGCGATACAACAGGAAGCTTAAGTCCGCTCCTGCCGCATCTGTTATATCTCATTGTGTCGTATCTCTTTTCGTCTGCTGTGTACATATTTACCTCCCGCATAAATACATGATATTTTACCCGATAAATTATTATACTACAGCAGACTTGATTTTTCTATTGTTAAATAAAATCCTCCGTCAGCTTTCCATGCTTCTCATAATTTGTCACACGCGCTATCTTGTTTTCATCATCCACAAACACAACCTTCGGATGATGCTCCTTTGCTTCCTCCGGTGTCATCTGCGCATAGCACATGAGTATCACATGGTCACCGACTGCAACCTGTCTGGCGGCTGCGCCGTTTAAGCATATCATGCCTGAGCCCGGCTCTCCGGCGATGGTGTAGGTCTCGAATCTGTTTCCGTTTTCCACATCGACAATCTGTACCATCTCATACTCCAAGATGCCTGCTGCCTCAAGCAGCTTTGTATCTACAGTGATGCTTCCCACGTAGTTTAAGTCAGCCTGCTTGACCACCGCTCTGTGTATTTTGCCCTTAAGCATTGTATAATTCATTGTTTGTACCTCTTTTCAATAATCGTTTCTTGTCCGTCTACGCAATAAAATTGTCAATCAGCCTTGTCTTTCCGATATAGACAGCAATTGCCACGAGTGTTGTTCCCTTAATCTCATCAACCGGTGTAATTGTTTCAAAATCAACCACATCTACATAATCAATTCTTGCAAGCGGCTCCTTGTTTATCTCTGCTGTGATTGCATCCTTTATCGCTTTTGCACTCTTTTCGCCATCCTCTACGAGCTGCTTTCCGATTTTTAAGCTTCTGCTCAGTACAAGCGCTGCCTGTCTTTCATCCTCACTTAAATATGTGTTTCTTGAGCTCTTTGCCAGTCCATCCTCCTCACGGATGATTGGGCAGCCGATGATTTCTGTGTCAACATTTAAATCCTTTACCATACGCTTTATGACCGCAAGCTGCTGTGCATCCTTCTGTCCAAAGTATGCACGGTCAGGTGTCACAATGTGAAACAGCTTCAGGACAACTGTCTGCACACCTCTAAAATGGATAGGTCTTGTTTTTCCACAAAGCTCAGTTGTGAGGCCATTCATATCCACATATGAGCAGAAGCCGTCTGCATACATCTCCTCAGGCTCAGGATGGAAAATAATGTCAACGCCCGCATCCTCACAAAGCTTTGCATCCCTGTTTAAATCACGTGGATAGCTGTCTAAATCCTCTGCAGGGCCAAACTGCATTGGATTTACAAAAATACTCACTACAACCTTGTCATTCTCGCGTCTTGCCGCATCGATTAAGCTCTTGTGTCCCTCGTGGAGGTATCCCATTGTAGGTACAAAGCCAACGCTTTTGCCCTCTTTTTTCCATGCCTTTACTGCTTCTCTTACCTGTTCGATTTGTCCGTATATTAACATTTTATGTCTCCTTATTCTTTTATTTTTCGTAGCTATTTTTTGTAAATATTCTTCAATACTATTTTCGATACTAATACAGCTTGTCAATTATTGTCTCATCCATCTTAAAGGTATGCTCCTCACCAGGGAAGCTTCCCTCCTCAACAGCCTTTTTGTAGGCTGTGAACGCCTCATTCATTTCTTTTCCGACCTGTGCAAACTGCTTTACAAATTTCGGCTTCATGTTTGCATACATGGCAAGCATATCCTGATATACAAGCACCTGGCCGTCGCAGTCTGCTCCCGCTCCGATACCGATTGTAGGTATGCTTATGCTCTCTGTAATTTTTTTTGCAAGTGCCTTTGGCACGCACTCGAGCACCACTGCAAATGCTCCTGCCTCCTCGACCGCACGGGCCTCGTCAAGAAGCTTCTGCGCTGCCTCTTCACCCTTGCCCTGCACCTTGAAGCCGCCAAATGCATTTACTGACTGTGGTGTAAGCCCTAAATGTGCACATACCGGAATTGACGCATCCACGATAGCCTTTATCTGTGGACATACCTCCTTGCCACCCTCGAGCTTGACTGCCTGCGCATGGCCTTCCTTCACGAGTCGTCCTGCATTGACCACAGCATCATAAACCGATGTCTGATATGACATAAAAGGCATATCTGTGATGAGCAGCGTATCCTTTATGCCTCTTGAAACAGCTGCGCTGTGATGAATCATATCCTCCATAGTCACTGAAAGTGTATCCTCATAGCCAAGCACCACCATGCCGAGAGAATCTCCTACTAAAATTGCATTGATTCCGGCCTCATCTATGAGCTTTGCTGTCGAATAATCATATGCTGTGAGCATCGTGAGCTTCTCGCCCTTTTCCTTTGCCTGTTTAAAAGTTACTACTGTATTTTTCATTGTCCAATCCCTCTGTCTTTCTGCAACAATCCGTTTCTTGTAACTACTTGGAACCATTCACGGTATTGTCAGCCTCTTAGCAATTCCATCATCTGAGTGTAATCCTTATCAGGATTCTTTTTTTCAGCAATATTTACTAGTTTTGTACCAAGCATTTTGTACAATCTGACATCATCGCTATCGTCATTTTGCATACATGCGATGTGCTTTTTCACTGTTTCAATATCGTTTCTCTCGATTGGCCCGGTCAGTGCGCCGTCACAGCCTGCTTCGAGTACGTTTTCGATATTGCGCATCACAAGCTGGCCTGTAGCTCTTACAGCCTCAGCCCTTGTAAAGCCGCAGTCCTCCAAAAGAGAATAGCCCATGTCAAGGACAGCAATCACCTGATTGCTCAAAATACTAGCCGCTGCATGGTATTTTGCCTTTTTAGCGCC
>ULWU01024768.1_pt1 | contig 52517 bp, 46 predicted proteins | sample 1960661 | NCBI WGS metagenome assembly ULWU01 (sample SAMEA4835821, study PRJEB28245) | human gut metagenome | biome: gut microbiome; material: fecal sample | place: Denmark | collected 2008
GAGGTTCGAATTTTAAAGGAGGATATCTTTAACGCTTACAAATAAATCTTGAAAAGTAGACATTTTATTTATGAACATATGATCATAAGCACAACGAAACAAAAAAACTGATTCAAGTTTTTCTTGAATCAGTGATTTATTTCTAATGGTGACCTGTACGGGGTTCGAACCCATGAATGGCGCCGTGAAAGGGCGTTGTGTTAGACCGCTTCACCAACAGGCCAAAAAACAAAAGCTTTTTAAAGCTTCTATATTTTACTAAGATTTTAGAAAAAAACAAGTGCTATTTTTCAAAATTAATAATTTCTTAATAGTAGTTGTCTTATTTACCTACTTTCTAAGTAGCTATTAAAGAACTTTTATTTCTTTCATATTGTATAATTCTAAAGTACGGGAAGATGATATATATGTATCTATTTAATATATTTGCGGATTTAGTGGATAGTAGGGGTATCCTTGGCCAAGTATGGTTTATAGTTTTGATATCCGTTTTAGCTTTTTGTGTCTTAATAGTTGGCTTATTCGTATGTATTTATATGTGTAAGACTAATGTCACAAAGAGATTTTTAAAGAATCAAGACATGAATGTCAGAATGGCTAGACTTGATTTCAATGCTAGATCAGTATATTTGGCTGACTCTAAGAATTATCAAGCGGCTAGAAGCATTACATATGAGGATTATTTATCGACATATGGACCTAAGGATAGAAGAAATGTTCAAGCCTTTCTTTCGGATGTTGTAGAGGAGAAGAAACCTGTCGGTAGTTATTTGTTAGCAGAAGCAGTCTATAGCAAAGACAAAAAAAAGAAGAAACATAAAAATTTATTAGTAGTCACAAATGTAAATTCTAAGAATAAGTTAGTGCATTTCAGTGCTTATACTCTTCCTAATTTGACTGAAAACGGAAATAAAGAAAAGTCTAAGAAAGATAGAGGGTATCTAGATTATGAAGATTATTTGATGAATTTTAGAGGAATATTATCCGAGAAAAAACAGGCAGCTTTTTATTGTGTTAGTCTTAAATCCGCTCATGATGATAAAGGATTGGACTATATAACACCTATTCTTTATCGAATGATTGATAAAGTTTGTATTCATTTGAAAAAGAATAGATATGTTATCAAAATAGATGATGAGTCGTTTATGATTATCGATTTGAATGAAAAAACATCTGACGATATTAGAAAACTTGGTGATGAAATCATGGATATTTGTGAAGGTTTTCTAGGAATTAATTCTCTTAAAGGCGAAGTAATACTATTAATAGGTGTCACGGCGAGAAAAGAAAAAGAGCCGATCAAGGCGTTGAAGAGATATGTCGATGAAGCTAAGGCTGCTAGTGTCAGTGGAGAAAGTAAAGATAATTTCAAGAATTTAAAAAACAAGGCTAGCATTTTAAAAAAGTATAATCTATCCGCTCCTATTTATAGAGTGCTTAAGAACAAAACTTGGAGAATATCATTCACACCATTTTTTAAAACTGATGGATTAAAGACTGATACATATCTAGTAAATATGGGAGTGTATGGCGAGGAAAACTTAAATATCAATGAGTTCTTCTACGAATGTGCTGATAGCAATCATTTCGATGAGGCTATGGAAAAGATTGTTGGTGATATAAGTCCTTTGTTAGATAAAAAGAATCCTGACACGAGACTGGTTCTTCCAATTGATGGTATGGTATTCGGTCAAGCCTTGGATTACTTCACTAAAAAACCACCGAAAGAATTCAAATTGACTGTTGCACTTCTATACAACTTTTCAAGTCATACTAATACTATGAAGTTTATAGAAAGAATAAAGAAGGCCAACAAAGTTGGAGTGTCTGTCATGTTGTTCTTTAGAAGCACCAGTATCCCTAGCATAACAGTAGAAACTTTATCTTTATTGGATGGATATGTTATAGAAGCTAAACCTGAATTAGGAATTCCTTCAGTTAATGAAGAGAGAATTAAATTCTACTCTATGATAAGATTCCTTGAACAATATAATAAAGAAGTGTTGGTATACGGATTGAAGACACTGGAGGAGATGCAGTTGGTATGTACGAGGCCAGTTAACCAAGTTACTTGTTTAGAACTTGAAAATTCTTCTTCAAGATTAGAAATTCCAACAGAAGAAGAGATGAAAGAGTTTAAATCTTATATTCAACCATATCCTAATAAGAAATATGTTGATAAAATAAATAGCCGTGTATAAAAGACGGAAGATCAAGGAGATAGATATCTATGGAACAAAATCAAAAGAAAAACGACGCAATAACAAGACAAGAAGATGATTTCGGTCAGTGGTACACCGACATATGTTTAAAAGCTGAATTGATGGATTATGCTAGAGCTAAAGGATTTATCGTATATCGTCCTTATGGCTACGCTATTTGGGAAAACATTCAAAGTTGGTTCGATAAGAAGATTAAGGAAACAGGACACGAAGATGTTTATTTGCCTTGTTTAATACCTGAATCTCTTTTGAATGAAGAAAAGGAACACGTTCAAGGATTTGCTCCTGAATGTGCTGTCGTCACGATTGGTGGAGAGAAGGAATTGGCTGAAAAGCTTTATGTACGTCCTACTTCAGAAGTCCTTTTCTGTGATTACTTCAAGGACATAGTTCATAGTTTTAGAGATCTTCCTGTAAAGAATAACCAATGGTGTTCAGTTGTTCGTTGGGAGAAAACGACTAGACCTTTCTTACGTGGATCTGAATTCTTGTGGCAAGAAGGTCACACTCTTCATGCTACAGAAAAAGAAGCCTTAGATGAGACTATCGGTCAGTTGAAATTATATGAGAGATTAGGAAGAGAAGTTCTCGCTATTCCTTTTGTCACAGGAAAGAAGACAGAAAAAGAAAAATTTGCCGGTGCAGTTGCTACTTATACAATTGAAGCTTTGATGAAGGATGGTCAAGCTCTTCAATCTGGAACTTCACATTTCTTCGGACAAGGATTCTGTGAACATTTTGGAATTAAGTTCTTGGATTCAGACAACACTCAAAAGATACCATGGCAAACTTCATGGGGAGTTTCAACCCGTTTGATCGGTGCTGTCATCATGGTTCATGGTGATGATAATGGATTAGTTTTGCCTCCTTATGTAGCTCCTGTTCAAGTCATGATTATTCCTATTAAGGCTGATAAGGACGAAAATGTTGCTAAAGCTAGTGAAGAGTTGTTACAAAAATTACTCGCTAAGGGTATTAGAGCTAAATGTGATTTCTCCAAGAAGTCTCCTGGATGGAAGTTTAGCCAATACGAGATGAAAGGTGTGCCTGTGAGAATTGAAGTCGGTCCCAGAGATTTGGCTGAAGGAAATGTGACTCTCACTAGAAGAGTCGATGGTGTGAAGAAAACTTTGAAGATTGACGATATTCCTTCGATGATTGAAGAAGAACTTAAGGATATCCATGAGACTATGTACAACAAGGCTTTGGATTATCTTAACTCTCATATTGTTGAAACTAAAGATTATCAAACTTTGGGTGAAATCGTCACTCATGGAAAAGGTTATGCCAAAGTTATGTGGTGTGGTGATAGAGAGTGCGAAGATAAGGTTAAGGCTGATTACAATGCCTCATCTCGTTGCATGCCTTTTGATCAAACTCCTATCGATGATAAATGTGTCGTATGTGGCAAGCCTGCTAAGTATGTCGTTTTGTTCGATAGAGCCTATTAATTTGATAGATAAAAGGAGAATTAATAATGAATAATATTTATGATGATAACTTGGCTAAACTCCAAGCTCAGATGAAGAAGGATGGAATCAAGGCTTATGTTGTTCCTGTGACTGATCCTCATCAAAGTGAATATGTCGCACCTCGTTATTCCTTAGAGAGAATGTCGCTTTGTTCTTTTAAAGGAAGCGATGGAACTTTATTGGTGACTCAAGATCATGCTTATATCTATACCGATGGACGTTATTGGATAGAAGCTATGGATGAATTGAAAGGCACAAATACTGAATTGGTCAGAATGGGTGACTTCAATGTTCCTTCAATATTTGAATTCATAAAGACTAACCATCTTTATCCTCTAGCTATGGATTTTGCAAATGTTAGCTATACTGACTTCAAACTTTATAAAGGCGTTGGTGCAGGTGAAATAATTGATAAATCTTATAGGGATTTGATTCTTCCTAAGGAAGAACTTCCTTTCTCTAAGATTTGGAAAGTCGAACAAAAGTTGTTGAGCACTACATATGAGCAAAGAATTGATGCTGTCATTGCTTCTTTGAAAAAGCAAGGTGTCGAAGGAACATTGATTTCTTCTCTCGATGATATCGCATATTTGACGGGATGGCGTGCTGATGACATTGAATGCACTCCTGTATTCTTAGGCTATATGTATATCGGTGTAGATGGTGATGTTAAATTGTTCATTCATGCACAAAACACACCAGAATTTTTATCAAACACTGAAATATATGATTATGATGAAGTTTGGGGTTTCTTAAAAACTATAGAAGATAAATATGTCTTGTTGGATCCAAGACGCACTAATGAGAAAGTTGTTTCTTATTTCAAGAAAGGTTTCTTATTAGCTAGCAACCCTTCCCAACTTCAAAAATCAATTAAAGGTGATATTGAAATTCAAAACACTAAAGAAATCCATGAGTTAGATGGATTAGCTGTTTTAAAGATTTGGTACTGGGTAACTAAACATATCAAAGAGAACCATGAGAAATATTCCGAATATGAGATAGCTTCTTTAGTCGATTCTTATAGATTTGAGAATCCTAGATGCTATGAGTTATCATTTACTACCATTGCCGCTTTTAGAGGACATGCAGCTATGATGCATTATTCCCCTACAAAAGAGGATAGTTCCATAGTCGATGGAGAAGGAATAGATCCTATTCTTTTGATTGATTCTGGTGGTCAATATTATGGTGGAACTACTGATATAACCAGAACTTTCTGCCTTGGTGAATCTTCAGCTGAATATAGAATTGATTATACTTTGACTGCTAAATCGGTTTTGGATTTAGCTAATACCATCTTCTTGCAAGGATGTGCTGGAACTGCTTTGGACATCAAAGCTAGAGAAAACATGTGGAAGAGAGGCATGGATTACAAATGTGGTACCGGACATGGTGTAGGTTACATGTTAGGTGTACATGAAGGACCTAATGGTTTCCGTTATCGTGTTGTACCTGAAAGAGATGATTCTCATATGCTTCTTCCCGGTCAAATTCAATCTGATGAACCTGGTGTTTATAAAGGTGGAAAATATGGAATCAGAATCGAATCCGAATTGTTGACCGTTAGAAAGTTTGAAACACCTGATGGATTATTCAATGGATTCGAATGGATTACTTATTGTCCTTTGGATGGGGAAAACATCGATACATCCATCTTGTCTGACGAAGAGATTCAATGGTTTAACGATTATCAAAAGCTAAGCTTAGATACTTTGACTCCATATGTTAAGGATGACAAGGATTTGTATGATTTCTTAGTTGAGAAATCCAAGCCTATCAGCAGAAAATAATTAGAATTCACTATTTAATTTTTGACTTGAGACCTCCTATTTGATAGGAGGTTTTTATTATGGAAGCTGTCAGTTACTATAGAGGTTTAGTTTATTATTTTAAAAAGTGTCTTATTAATGATGAAGAAGGATTAGCTAAAATTCAAAACATGGATTTAGTAAATCCGCATCCTATGGAAATACATTCATCTCTTCATTATATTTATGATGAGTTTGTCAGATGGTTTGATGGGTTGGGATTAGAAGGAATAATTAATAGTGATTTAATAAATAATGATTATGGTTATTCATTCTTAAGAGATAAATATAAAAGTAAATTGGTGGAGCTATTGGAATTGAATCAAGAAGAAAGCGACAAAATATTCATAGATGAATCTTTATTTAAATCATCCATGGAAGAAAGTTATTCTATGGATGGATTTAGGACATTGTTCTTTTTTATCTTCTCTTTTCATATGAATAAAATACATATAAATGAGATTGATTCAGCATTAAATAAGTATAAGCCCACATCGAAATATGAATATCCTTTCAGCTATCAAAAATATAAGATGAATCTAATAAATAAATTGGATTTTAAAAGTGACTCATATGATAACATCTTGAATTTTATAGAAGAGGATGAATATAATCTATATATGGTGTGGAAGAATTATATTCCAAAAACATTATTTGATTTTGTTTTGACTAATCCTAGCTTTTGGGACGGATATGAAAAAGGTTCTATAAAGGTGTTTAGAGTCAATCCTTTAGGCATTGATTTAGAAAGATATAAGAGACCTGGAATGTATTGGGATTGTCTTATGGCTTTAATCACGGGACATAAGGTTACCTTTAAGGAAAAAGACATACGTTGGGATTTGAAATTCGATAAAGTAGATGATAAACATCTATCGATAGATAATGGGAACAAGATTAGATTCAAATCGAATTCGATTGAAGATTTCTTGCATACGCCTTTTAAGGGAAGAACTGTTGACAATTTGTTGAAGAAAACCATAGAAGCGAGAATTCTATATTAATTATCTTCAAATATTTTTGCTATCCTATTACTTTGGGAGGATGAGAAAATGATTGAAGTTTGTCTATATGAGCCTGAGAATCCTGGAAATGTCGGAAATATAATTAGAACATGCATGTGTTTAAATGCTTCGTTGTCCATCATCGGTTATACACCTGTCGATTTGAGGCAGAAGACTTTGGAAAGAGCTAAACTCGACTATACAACTAGGATGAGTCTTTATCCTAATTATGAAGAGTTCAAAAAGGCTCATCAAAATTCTAAGATTATTTATGTTACCCGTTATGGAATGAAAAACTATGCTTCTTTTGACTACAAAACAGAAAAGGATCAGTCGGTAGTATTGATGTTCGGTAGAGAATCTACAGGTATTCCTAAAACAATTTTGAGAGAAAATCTCGAATGGTGTGCCAGAATTCCGATGATTCCAAATGCTAGAAGCTTGAATTTGGCTGACTCGGTCAGCTTGGTCCTAGGTGAATGTCAAAGACAAAGAGGCTTTGAAGGTTTGTCTGATAAAGAAACTTTGAAGGGAGAGGATTATCTTTTGAAATGGACACCTACTCCAGGAGAAGGCTTTTAACTTATAATATATTAGAAATTGTTCTGAAAGGGGAATAACATGAAATACGACAACCTCTGTGTCAGTGCTATACGTGCCTTAGTTATCGACAGTATCAATAAAGCGAAGAGTGGTCATCCAGGAATGGCTTTGGATATGGCACCACTTCTTTATGTTCTTTATTCTCGTCATTTGGTCGCCGATCCTAAAGATCCGAAATGGATTAAAAGAGATAGATTAGTATTATCAGCCGGTCATTCATGTATGGCCTTATATGCCACACTTCATTTGGCTGGATATGATATTTCTATCGATGATTTGAAACAATTTAGACAACTGAATTCTAAAACTCCAGGTCATCCTGAAGTTGAAAGAACACCGGGTATAGATTGCTCCTCTGGACCACTAGGACAAGGAATCGGTCAAGCTGTTGGAATGGCAATAGCTGAAAGACATTTGAGAGCGATCTATCCTAACAGTGATGGAATATTTGAACATTATACTTATTGTATTTGTGGTGATGGATGTTTAGAAGAAGGCGTGAGTGATGAAGCTATAGCTTATGCCGGTATTCAAAAATTAAATAAGTTAATTCTGTTTTATGATGCAAATGGATCTACCATGGATGGACCTACTGACTTGGCATCGAATGAAGATGTTTTCAAGAGATTCCAAGCTTTAGGCTGGAATACTTTAGAAGTTAAAGATGGAAATGACATCGAATCGATAGACAAGGCTATCAATGTTGCTAAGACAGCAAAAGATCGACCTACGATGATTATGATTCATTCAATTATTGGTTTTGGAAGTCAAAAACAAGGAAGCAATAAAACTCATGGTTCACCGTTAGGGCTTGAGGATGGTGAATTTGCTAAGAATAGCTATGGGTGGACTTATCCACCATTTGAGATTCCTGACGAAGTCTATATGACTTTCAAAGAAACTTTCATCGAAAGAGGAAGAATCGAACACGAAAAGTACGGAGAAGCCCTTGCTAAGTATCAATTGTCTAATCCTAAAGAAGCTAATTATCTAATGGCTACTATTCGTAATGACGTATCTCCATATATCTTCAAACAACTTCCTACATTTCCTGAGAATGAGTCAAACGCTACAAGAAACACTTCAAATGTACTCCTTTCTCTAGCTCAGCAAGAATTGCCTAATCTCATAGGCGGAAGCGGAGACGTGGCTTCTTCAGTTAAGACTGATGTTAAAGGTGAAACTATATTTACTGCAGATAACCCTAAAGGAACGATAATGCGTTTTGGTATACGTGAGTTTGGAATGGCGACGATATTGAATGGTATGTTGCTACACGGCGGACTTAGAACCTATGGTGGATCGTTTATGGTTTTCATAGATTACTTCAAAGCTGCTTTGAGAATGGCTGCTCTTCAAAAATTACCACAGATTTTCTTGTTATCCCATGATTCTATCGCTGTAGGTGAAGATGGTCCTACTCATCAACCTATCGAGCAATTATCAGGCTTGAGAAGTATTCCTAATGTTAGAGTATATAGACCTGCCGATTCTAATGAATGTGCTGAAAGTTGGAGACAAGCATTGCTTTCTACTGACCATCCTACATGTATTGTTCTTACAAGGCAAAATGTACCTTTGTTAGCTGGCACTAATGGAGATGGAGTCGACAAGGGTGGATATGTTGTAAGTAAAGAAAACTCAAAATTGGACTATACAATAATCGCAAGTGGTTCAGAAGTAAGCTTAGCCATCGAGGCCCAAAAGATGTTGCTAGAAAGAGGTATTGATGGAAGAGTAGTATCTTTACCAGAAGCTAGAGTTTTCCTTTCACAGCCTCAAGAGTATAAGGATGAAGTCTTAGGTGTTGATAGAAGCAAAAGATTAGTAGTCGAGATGGATTCATCTTGGGGGTTAGGTATATTTTCTGATAACACTATGAGTGTTGATAGTTTTGGACTTTCAGCACCTGCCAAAGATGTAGTAAACAGCTTTGGCTTCAATAAAGAGAATGTTGCAGATAGAATTATAGATATTTTGAAAAAATAAAATTTTAGGAGATTTATATGGCACCAAAGAAAATTATTTTAACCGGCGATAGACCGACCGGTCCTCTTCATATCGGTCATTATGTAGGATCTTTAAGACAAAGAGTCGAGCTTCAAAACAAAGGCGATTATGATGAGATGTATGTCTTCATCGCTGATAACCAAGCATTGACTGACAATATTGAAAATCCTGACAAGATTCGTGACAATATTTTGGAAGTTGCCTTGGATTATCTTTCTGTCGGATTAGATCCTAACAAGATTTCTATCTTTGTTCAGTCCCAGGTTCCTGAAATGGCTGAATTGGCCTTTTATTTAATGGATTTTGTCACTGTTGCTACTTTGGAGAGAAATCCGACACTAAAGGCTGAAATCAAACAAAAAAATATGGGTGAAAGCTTGCCTTGTGGTTTCTTCTTTTATCCTATTTCTCAAGCCGGAGATATTGCAGCCTTTGATGCTACATTGGTTCCTGCTGGTGAAGATCAATCACCTATGATCGAGCAATGTAGAGAAATTGTTAGAAGATTTAACCATTTGTATGGCCCTACACTTATTGAACCCAAGATTATTCTCCCTGAGAATACAGTATGTCAAAGATTGCCTGGCACTGATGGTAAAACCAAGATGAGTAAGTCTTTAGGTAATTGTATTTATTTGTCCGATTCAGAGGCTACTTTGAGGAAAAAGGTAATGTCGATGTTTACCGATCCCAATCATCTCAAAGTTTCTGACCCTGGTAATACTAAGGATAATCCTGTCTTTATTTACTTATCTGCTTTTGCTAGCGATGAGGACTTCATCAAATTCTTACCTCAATATAAGAATCTCGATGAATTGAAAGCTCATTATGAAAGAGGTGGATTAGGTGATGTGGTCGTAAAGAAGTTCCTCTTTGCTGTCTTGAATAATATTCTTACCCCAATAAGAGAAAAGAGAAAATATTATGAAGAAAGACTCGATGAGGTTTATGAGATTTTGAAGGAAGGATCTATCAAGGCTAGAGCCAAGGCTAGTGCAACAATGGCTAGAGTTAAGAAAGCCTTGAGAGTCGATTACTTCGATGATCCTAAATTCTTAGAGGATACAAAATCCAAAATTATAAATAAACAAAGATAGGCTTGTTTTTGCTTTGTGCATCGTCTAATAAAAGACGATGCTTTTGTTTATAAATGGCTATTTTGCTATATTAGTTTTATGTTTTATAATATGTTATTGGTGAACGAAATGGAAAATAAAACAAACATAGATATTCTTGCTAAGAAAAAGGAAGTCGAGAGTCAAGGGGTTCATACCGCAACTCAATCTTTGATAACTTTGCTCAACGATCAAGGAAAAGACAAATATAATGTTTCTATATGCAAGAATTACAAGAAGTCTAATTTAGTTATCGCTACAGCTATTTACCCTAAATTCTACATAAAGTTAAAAAAGAAGAAAAAAACTATAGCGATGGTTCATTTTCTCCCAGATACTTTGGATGGCTCTATAAAGCTTCCTAAATTTGCTTTGAATATTTTTAAGAGATACGTAATGTCCTTTTACCGCAAAGCCCATGATTTAGTGACAGTTAATCCTTATTATGTTCAAAAGTTGATCGACCTTGGATTTGATAAGTATCATGTTCATTCAGTTCCTAATTTTGTTTCAAATAAAAAGTTCTATCCTTTGTCTGTTCCTGAAAAATTAAATTCTAGAAAGAAATATGGAATCCCTGAGAACTCATTTGTAGTCATGGGATGTGGTCAGACTCAAACTAGAAAAGGAGTCAGAGATTTTTTGGCTGTAGCCGAAGATAATCCTGATATGACTTTTGTATGGGTTGGTGGCTTTACATTTGGAAAGATAACAGAAGGTTATAAATCATTGAAAAAGATGATTTCTAATCCTCCTCCCAATGTGAAGTTCTTAGGCATAATTCCTAATGAGGAAATGAATTCGATATACAATTGTGCGGATATTTTATTTATGCCGTCTTACGATGAACTTTTCCCAATGACTATCTTAGAAGCTTCTAATGTAAATATTCCTATTTTGGTTAGAGATTTACCTTTATACAACCCCGTTTTATTTGATAAAGTTTTACGTGGTAACAACAATTTGGAATTCTCTTCTATATTAAAAGAATTAGTCAAAAATCCTATCAAAAGAGCAGAAGCTATCATTAAATCCACTGAATTGGCTGAGATGTACACTGCTGATAAGGTATATTCCCAATGGGATGAGCTTATCGATAAGCTCATCGATGATGGGAAGGAGAAGAAGCGTGACTGACTTGGATAAAACAATCTTTTATAGCGATGAAATTAATGATGATTTCGGTAAGAAACACATCAGATACGATCCCTATAAAGGAAAAAAGAAAATAGTTGTTGAGAGACGTGGATTTTATGAACACGTATCTAATTTTTTATTTGCTATTATCTATTTTTTGGTAAAAACATTTTCTATTATTGTCGGTGTTAAATGGATAGGAAAGGAAAATGTTAAGAAATTAGATAATAAGAAAGGTTATTTCATCTATGCAAACCACGCTGGTGAATTAGATGTAGCCTTAGCTTATTTAATAAGCCATAAGCAAAGAACTAATACTATCGGTTATTCTGAAGCTATAGCTAATCCTGCCACAAAATTGATTGTTCCAATTTGCGGATTTATACCTCTTCCTGTCGATATTCATGATATTCCTAAGATGACTCATGCTATTTCTTATTACATTCAAGAAAAAAAACAGGTAATTGTTATCTATCCTGAAGCACATCTATGGCCTAATTATACTGGCGTTAGAAATTTTAAAAGGCAGTCCTTTAGATATCCAGTCGAACTAGATGCGCCTGTTCTCCCTGTCTTTTTTGCTAGGAGAAAAAGGAAAGGATTTTGGAAGGTATTTAAGAAGCCAAGAGTAACAGTCATTATCGGAGAACCTTTATATCCCGATAAGGATTTAAATCGAAGAGATGCAATTCAAAAACTCGGTGATGATACTTATGAATCCTTGGTCAAATTATCTAAAACAATTGAACAAGAAGACTATTGGCATTACGTTTATAGGCCTAAGAATGAAGAAAATATTGATTAATTTTTAAATGCTATAATATTGCAAAGTGAGGCATGATTATGAATATACTCGTTGTATGTGATGTATTTGGCGACAACACCAATGGAACTATGGTCGCTCAAAATAACCTCATCAATTCGATGAGAAAAAGAGGACATCATGTTTCAATTCTGTGTGCTGATCAAAATTCTATGGGGCAGCCTGATGTATTTGTTTGCCCTAATTTGAATGTAGGACCTTTCAACAGCTATGTAGAAAAGGAAGGGGTCACCCTTCCTAAGCCTAAAAGAGACATAATAGAAAAATCTATGGAAGGAATTGACGTAGTCCATATTATGCAACCTTTATTATTAGGCCCTAAAGCCGCCTCAATAGCTTACGAAAAAAATATCGCCATTACAGCTGGATTTCATACCCAAGCAGAAAATGTCTCAGCTCAATTCAAACTAATGGGTGTCGAGGCTGTCAACAAGACTTTGTATAAATATTTTTGGAGAGCTTTATATAGGTATTGCGATGCAATACATTATCCCACTCAATTCATAAGAAATATTTTCGAAGAGAATATTCAATATCATACGAATGGTTATGTCATTTCCAATGGTGTTCTTCCTATTTTTAGAAAGAATCCTTTAGCTCAAAGACCAAAAGAATGGGAAGGGAAATACTTGATAGTCTTTTCCGGAAGATTGACCGATGAAAAAAATCAAGTTCAATTGATGCGAGCTATCCTTCTTTCCAAGCATAAAGATAAGATTCAATTAGTTTTGGCTGGTGATGGACCTTTGAAGGAAAAGTTAATAAAAATGGGTGAATCTTTGCCTAATAAACCTTACATCAACTTCTTCACGAGACCTCAAGTAGTAGATCTAATGAGTGAGGCTGATTTATATGTTCATGCTGCTGTTGCTGACTTGGAATCAATATCGTGTTTGGAAGCTATTTGCTGTGGAGCTTTACCATTGCTCTCTGATAGTCCTAAAGCAGCAGTTAGCGAATACTCGAGAAATACGCATTGTGTCTTTAAATGTGGTGATGATGAAGATTTAGCTAAACATATCGATTGGTTTATAGAGCATCCTGAAGAAAGTGCCCAAATAAAGACACTATATAATGACTTCTATAAGAATTATAATTTTGAGCATTGCATGGATAGAATGGAGCAGATGATCAAAGATGCTTATAGATATCACACTGAAGGTCATAAGAAGCCTATTGATCTAGGTGAATAGACTAAAATTATATAAGCCAACTTAAGATTATTGGATTGAATTTGATGCGAATTCAATCCTTTTTTTGACCGATAGAAAATTAATTTCTTTCTCATAAAAACAATATCTTGTTAACAATAATACCTAAAAGGGCTATAATACAAAAGTTATTTTTTGGAGGAAAAACAAATGAGTGAAGACAAACAGCCACTCGAACAAGCTGTTCCTGTGGAGAAAGAAATGACTGACCAAAGCAAAAAAATCAATTGGTTCGTTATGTTCAAGAGATGTATCGGTGAGATTTTAGGAACTGCAGTATTGGTTTGCATCGGATGTGGTGCAGCAACCGGTCTTGCCATGAACGGTGCTTCGGTTGGTGAAATCGCAATTGCAACTTCTCTTACATTCGGCTTGGTTGTCACAGCCTTGTCCTATGCTTTAGGTGAATTTACAGGTTGCCATGTCAATCCTGCAGTCACATTTGCAATGTGGTTGGATGGACGTATCGGATGGAAGCAAATGCTTCTTTATACCTTGTCTCAAGTTGTCGGTGGAATTATTGGTGCTGCATTGCTCGTCGGCTTCTTAGGACATAACTGGGATCCTTCAGCTTTAGCAGCCGGTGCTGATATGGGAATAATCAACACTTATGCTTCTAACACAGTGAGTGGAACCTTGATTTCTAGATTTGGAACTGCTGGTGGTTATGCAATTGGATTATTTGCAGAAATCTTCTTTGCATTGGTCTTCGTATTTACAATCCTCTGCACTTCTCATGACAAGGCTAATAAAGGTCTTTCTGGAATTGCTTTAGGATTATCCTTGACTTCTATCGTCTTCTTTGGATTCAGCATCACTGGTACTGGTGTTAATCCTGCAAGATCTTTAGGAACTGCTTTGATGGCTTTGGTCAACGGACAAACTGAGCCTATTAAGGAAATATGGATTTTCATCTTTGGACCTTATATCGGAGCTGGACTTGCTACTCTTTGCTATTGGGCTGTATGGCATGATCATGGACCTCATTATCCTAACGACAAGAGAAATCCGACCGACAAAATCAAAGAAAAAATCGATTCTAAAGAAAATAAGTAATCGATATTGAATTTGTAGCCGAGCTAATAGCTCGGCTATTTTATTTGTAAAAAAGATCTTAAAATTAATAATTGATATTCGAAAGTAGTCGGCCAACGCTTTCACAAGAAGTTAAAGCATAAATATGAAAGAAATCTCTATAGCTTTAGTCGAGGATAATCAAAATGAATATCAAACATGTCTCAACGATATCAACTGATACCAAAAAGATAAGAATGTTTTGATAAATTTGGATAGGTTCTTCTCAGGAGAAGAGTTCTTGTTCAAGGAAAAGTCTTATAAGAAATCATTTTAGATATCAATTTAGGCTGAATAAATGGAATGGATTTGGCTAGAAAGATTAGAGAAAAGGATAACTTGGCAGTTATCATCATTGTGTGAGGCGATTTTTTAATCTGCAGATTTTTTGATTACTTTAGTTATGAATTTCTTAGGTAAAAAGTGTGAGAAGAAATGTAGGCATTTAATTTTGAAAGATGGAACTATGACAGTCTTTCCTTTCAAGGATTTCTTTACAGCATAAGATGCACATTTTTGGCAGGATATCGGTTTGATATTGAATTTTACATTTCCTGCTTTTTCAAAGTTTGTAGCCACGGGTCCTGGGCAAAGTACTGATAGAATAACTTTTGATTTTCTTTCTTTAAGTTCTCTCCAATATCCAAGAGCTAAATAATACACATATACTTTTGTAGAGTAATAAGGAGTCATATAAGGAGCTGGTGCAAAAGCTGCGGCAGAAGCTGTTACTAAAATATTACCTTTACCTCTTTTATAGAATTTCGTTGTGAATGCTTTGAGCAACCTATGACAAGCCTTTACGTTTAAATCGACCATCTTCATTTCCTTCTCGATATTATCATCATCGAAATGGCCTATCATCCCATAGCCTGCATTGTCGAAGAAATAATCGATATCTATATTTTTTGTCTTGCCTATTAAGGACTTGACTCCTTCTTCAGAAGATAAATCTAAAGAGATGAATTCGAACTTTCTATTGGGATAAGTGTCTTTAAGCTTAGAAAAATCACCTTCATGTCTAGATACTCCTATGATGTCATATCCTTTTTGGGCTAATATCTTACTGACTTCCAATCCTAACCCTGATGAGGCACCAGTTATTAAAGCTATCATATATGGTCTCCTTTTATTTATAGACAAGTATACAATCTCTTTTGTTTACCAGTTGAAATCATCTTTGGAAACCACTAAAAACTAGTTGTTAATGAATGAAAAAATAAATCAAAATTAAATTGATAAAAATAGTAAAAAAAGCTATTCAATTTTGAAGAAAGCTAGATATAATTAGGTTGTAAAGGAGGATTTAGAATGTCTGTTATTTATTCTATGATTTCGTTAGTTGTTTTGGCTAGTTCTATCGTCTTCCTGTGGCTGATGAGACACCATCCAAAGATCAATTCCTGGCTTATATTTGGAATAGCTGTTTTTCTTTTAGTATATAAGTCATGTGAGTATAGTTATTATGCTATAACTCATACTGGTTATTCGCCTGTTGAATTCTCTCATTTATCTTATTTGATATTTGGTGCTGTATTCACATTCGGCTTTGCCAAGATTGGATTATTTGGTGCTTTCGTAGCTTTACTTTCTGGGTTTGGATTCTTAGTGGGCGCAATAGTCTCACCTTCCTTTATGGCTGATGATTTATATTTGGTAATAGCGGGATATATTTCACATACATTATTGTTCATAGGTGGTGGATTAGCTTTGTTTGATCATAAGTATTATTCGTGGAAGCAAATTTATGGAACATATATTGGGTTGTTTTCCATGTTGATGTATGGTGTGTTGATTTATACTGGTGTACTATATCATTTGGATGACCCTGTAGGATCTTCTAACTTCATCAAGATGATTACTGGAGAATTCATGGTCAGCGTATTTGGAGAAGGTATTAGTGTGTTTGGAAAATGCATAGGTGCAATCGCATTGGTCTCATTGATTCTGGCGGCGGTTCCTGTAATCTTATGTATGAATAACTTAATAGTTTCTTGCCATGTTAAATACTTCGAAAAACATAATGATGTTTATGAGCCTGTTCTTCATGGGTTTCTTCCTTACCTTAATAGAGTGATGGATAGAAGAGAAGAGAGAAAAAATAATGTGTAAGATTAGCCGAGCTTATTAGCTCGGCTTTTTAAATTGATATCAATGACATCACCGACATTCTTATTCCCAATATCATCATAAAAACTATATTAATTCTGACTGGTTAAAGTTTACGGGGATAAAGCTAGTGATGAAGAAGCTGAAAATATGATGATTATGATTTCAGGAGTATTCATTTGTCATTATAACGATGTCTTGACAGGAAAAATCAATGATCATATTTTGACTATAGGCCACTTTTTCTCATCGGATGAAGAATAGTTATTTAAACCATTCACACACAATTTCAATAGAGAATTGAATATGCTATAATTTTATTTGCAGGAGAGATTATATGTCTAGCTTAAACTTAAAACTATCTGCTGATAAAATTTACAATCAAAACTTTTCCGGAGCTAAATCCGGATACAATTGTTTGCAAGTTGACACCCTCCTTGATTCGGTTATATCGGATTACGAGGTCTTTGAAAGTTATGTGAAAGACCAAGATGTAGCTAAAGTTGAGCTTGAGAGAATTAACAAGCTCTTAAATGAGAAAGTGACTTCTCTTCAAGTGGAAAACACAGTTTTGAAGCAAAAGCTAGATGATGTTAAAGGTATTACTTCTTCTGGGCAAGATAATCTATCTTTGCTAAAAAGAATTAATGATCTTGAAACAGCTCTTTATAAAGCCGGAGTCGATCCTACAAAGATTAAGTAGATGCGAACGCTCAATCCAAGCGACTGCTGGTAGCTTGTCTATCAGAGGAAAGTCCATGCTCACACGACCTGTGATGGTCGTAGTGTTTGTGCTAGCTTAAATGATAAGGCTGGGCACCGGTTTAAGGGAGCCGGTGACGGCTGAGAGCAACCCTAAAGCTTCGGCCATGGGAAGTTCTCTCTAACGCTCCACAGTGACGAAACCCATTGGAAACTTTGGGAGTGAAACGTGGAAAGCCCCGCAAGTGAGAAACCTAAATTTTGGTAAGGGAGGCATTCCTAGGAGAACCGAATCCTTCGAATGTGGGTGGTAACACTCAGATAAATTGTCGCTCTAGACAAAACATGGCTTACAGGATTGGGTAATTCCCTTTTTTATTTTGCTTATTTTTCTAAAACTATTAATATATGTGCGTATCAAAATAGGAGGCAAGTATGAATCTCGCTAACAAAGTAACTCTTTCTAGATTTCCTTTGACTTTGTTGTTATTGATTGCTTATTTTATTTCTTTCTTTATTCCAGCCCCAGCTTTGTATGTCATTCCTATGACTCACATTACAATCTTGGATTTGGTTTGCTGTGTAGTGTTTATCATCATAGCTGCTACAGATGGTGTCGATGGTCATATCGCTCGTTCTAGGAATATGGTCACTGACTTTGGAAAATACATGGATCCCTTAGCAGACAAGTTCTTGATAGATGGAACATTGATTATGTTGACCGCTAAGATGCCTTGGCTATGTCCTCCATTATTTGTTGTCTTATTGGTCGGTAGAGACTTCATCATCGATGGTCTAAGAATGGTTTGTGGAACAAAAGGCGTGGTAATTCCAGCAAATATCTTTGGAAAGGCAAAGACTGTTGCTGAAACTGTTTATATTCCTTTCTTATTCCTTAGAGGATTCCCATTCCAATTCATCGATTATGTATTCGATAATAAGAACTTTATGAATTGGACTGATGGAACTAATGGATTCTGGGCTCAAACAATGGGATGCAACGGCGAAATATCAGCCATGCTTTGGTTGGATTTCCTCGGAATCATCACAGTTTTGCTCTCACTTATTTCTGGCGGAATTTATATTTATAATGCTAGAAAGGTTCTTAAGGAGAGTGCAAAGTAATGGATAACGGATGTTTAAACCTCGTGAGTATGGTCTTTTCCATCATGGAAAAGAGAAAACTCACTTTTTGTTCTTGTGAGAGTTTGACAGGCGGATTATTCGGAGCAACCGTGTGCTCAGTCCCAGGGGCTTCAAACTACTATAGAGGTGGTGTTATCACCTATGTCGACGATGTGAAACAAAGATTAGGCGTAAGTCAAAAAACTTTGAAGGAAGATACAGCTATTTCGATGAAATGCGCTTGTGAAATGGCATTATCTAGTGAGAAATTCACTGGAAGCGATGTCGCTATTTCATTTACAGGAAATGCTGGACCTACAGCTCAGGATGGAAAACCTGTCGGTGAAGTTTGGATAGGAATATCCTATCATGGCCAAGCCAAAGCTTATAAATATCAGTTGGAAGGTGATAGAAATAGCATTAGAGAGCAGTGCGTAAAAGAAGGTTTGAGACAATTGCTAAATAATCTTGCCTAAAATGATCATTTTGAGGCCTTTGAAGAATATATAATCATTGAGGAGAACTTATATGGCGGAAAAAGAAAAGAAAGAAGCAAAAGCTTCAGAGCAACAAGCAAAAGAAGAAAGAGATAATTCTTTGCTCACTGAGACTTTAAAAGAGATTGAGAGAGCTTATGGAAAAGGCTCTGTAATGAGACTTGGAGATAGACCTACTGTCGAGACAGGAATTATTCCCACGGGTTCTATGATGATCGATCAAGCCTTGGGAGTGGGTGGTTATCCAAGAGGAAGAATCATTGAAATATTTGGCCCAGAATCCTCAGGAAAGACTACTTTGGCTTTACAAGCTATAGCCCAAGTTCAAAAAATGGGTGGAAGAGCTGCATTTGTAGATGCGGAACATGCTATCGATCCTGAGTATGCTAAGGCTTTAGGCGTGGATATCAACAATTTGATATTGTCACAGCCTGATTATGGCGAGCAAGCTTTGGATATTGTCGATATGCTTGCGAAAGGAAACGCATTTGATTTGATTGTAGTCGATAGTGTAGCCGCTCTTGTTCCACGTGCTGAATTGGAAGGAACTTTATCCGATCAAAGTGTCGGTCTGCAAGCTAGATTGATGAGTAAGGCGTTGAGAAAAATAGCGGGTCAATTGAACAAATCAAATTGTAGTGTAATATTTATCAATCAGTTGCGTGAAAAAGTTGGAGTGATGTTTGGAAACCCTGAGACCACCTCCGGAGGAAGAGCCTTGAAGTTCTATGCTTCTGTCAGAATCGACATTAGAAAGGCTGAAGCCTTGAAGGATGGAGATGCTGTTATCGGCAATGTGGTGAATGTAAAAGTAGTTAAGAACAAGGTTGCACCTCCTTATAAATCATGCCGTGTCGATATGATTTATGGTCAAGGAATATCGCATCTACATGAACTTGCCAACTTAGCATTGGGTTATGGAATTATAAAGAAATCTGGATCTTGGTTCAATTATGGAGAGGAAAGACTTGGACAAGGATCTACAGCTTTGTATAAGTTCTTGACTACCAATACGGAAGAAGCTCAAAAGATTGAAAACACCATTAGAGAGAATATGCAAAATGGTGTTGCATACGACCCAAAATTGATGAAATAGCTTCCAAAGCGATGGAACTCCATCGCTTTTTATAGTTTATAAACAGCTTTTATTGTAGAATATCGACCACTTAATAAGGAAAATTTAATTATGATATCTTGGACTGATTTTTTACTAGTTCCTGTCACCATGTCTTTTGATTGTATGACAGTCGGAGCTACTGATGGAATCAAGGAATGGAACATGAAGTGGTGGAAGATAATTCTCTGCTCATTCCTCTTTGGATTGTTTCAAGCTGTTATGCCGGTTATCGGATATTTTATCGGATATTGGATTCAAGGATATTTCAAGGATCAAAAAGAAATTATTGTTGGCTGGGTCGCCTTCACATTACTCATGCTTCTATCTTCTAAAAGCATGTATGAATGGATTAAAGGATTGAAGGAAAGAAAGGCTTCAAATAGTGAAGAAAAAGCTGAATTAGAAACCCAATCTCAAACATCTAAATCCAACGAATTAACTATTGGAAAGATGTTCATTCAAGCTATTGCTACATCTATCGATGCATTGTCTATCGGATTTGTTTATATGGATAAGGAAGTCGGCTGGGCGATGAGTTTGTTTGCTACCATTGGTGTTGTTACTTGGATTCTTTCAATCTTAGCTATTCTGTTTGGAAAAGTGATTGGTCCTAAACTTGAAAAGTGGGGAGATCTGATAGCCTCTATTGTGTTTTGTTTGGTGGCAGTCAAGATTGTCTTAGGTGCATACGGAATTATAAATTTCTAATAATTCAGTGGTATTAATTCAATAATTAGCTTCCTATTAAAATAGGAAGCTGTTTTTGTATTAAAATAAAAAGTGCGTTTGGAGGTTGTCCATATGAACGGGTGGTATATAGCTTTAATCGTAATTGGATGTTTGATTGTGGCTGGTCTGATTGGATTCTTAATCTATTTTTGTCTTGGAAAAGGAATTTACTTTGTTTCTCAAGGCAAAAAAATAATAGATAGAAGTCAAAGTATCAATGATGTCTTATATCGTGATTGTTCGACCAGTCTTGAAAGAGTCAAGAAGATGGCCGATAAGGATGCTCCTGGATACAAGGAGAAATACAATGAATTAATCAATTTTTATGTTTCTTTGGATAAGCAAAATAAAGAAGAAGTAACTCAAGCAGTAACAGCGGTGACAAATCTTTTGAACGCCAAAGAAAAGAGATGTCTAAAGAGGAATATTCTGGCTGCAAAAAAGGTCTTGGATTCATTTGAGGAAGAGATAAATGGATTCAAGAAGCAAATAGCTCAGACGCTCGTAATCGATGATAAATACCATGCAATGATAAAAGAGCCGAAAGAAAGGTTTAGAAAATTTAAAGAATTTTGTAATCAAAATGAAATTGAATTGAGACCGATCAAATCGGATTTAGATAATTTGTTCGATGTATTTGAAGAATATTTCAGACAATATGAAGTAGACATTGATAAAGCTGATTATACAAGCGCTAAAGTACATTTGGATAAGATAAATAAGGCATTAGAAGTTTTGGATAAGTATGGTCTAACACTTCCTAACAGTATCACTATGGCTCAAAAAGTGATTCCTGAAAGATTGAAAGTCTTAAAGCAGGAAGAGGTAGACACTGAGAATTCGGGAGTTCCATTGACACATTTAGGAATCGATATTTTTATCGATAGAGCTAATCAGAGATTAGTCAAAATCAATCAGGATTTAAAGCTTCTCAAAATTGCTAGAGTGAAGACTTCGTTGGATGAAATACTTAATGGAATAGATACTTTAGAGAGAAAGATTGATACAGAGAAGCTATCTAAAGATGAATTTAATAAAATTCAAAACGATAAAGCACAATCGATCCTTCTTATTCAAGAAAAATATGCTTCTATTCAAAAGAAGATAAAAACATATAAGAAAATTTATGTTCTTGATGATGATTTCTTTAAGAAATCTCAAGAATTAGGTGAGATGATTGATTTGGATGAGAGATTGAGAAGAGAAAATGACGAATCTTTGACTAACCATGACGGAACACCTTATTCTTCACTTCTTGAATCTCAAAAGAAAATATCCGAACTCAACAAAAATATAGCTGATAAGTTCAGTGAGTTTAAAGAGTTTGAAGTCAATGTGAAGAACGTTTTGGATGGAATTTTAGATGAATTGAATTTATCCTATCTAAATATATGTAAAGCGAGAAGAGCTATAATGGAATTTGATGTGCATTCCTATATAGAGGCTAAAGCCAAAGAAGTGTCAGCTCTCATGAATGAAATAAATGATGTTTATAACATGACTACTAAGACACCTATAGATGTGGAAAAATGTAAAAAAGAGTTTGAAAAATTAAAAAATAATCGCGATTTATTCTTAGGAAAGATTAAAAGAGACAAAATCTCAATGATAAATGCAGAGATTTTGATCACTTATGCAGCTCAGTATCGTAGAAATTATCAAGATATTGAAAACGAGACAAAGAATGCCGAATTAGAATTCAAAAATGCTAGATTTGATAATGCGGCTTCCATTATGACTTTAGCTTTTAATCACAATAACATTCAAGCTCCTAAAGCTGTCGGATTAACTGACTAAGAAAGCTGAGATTATGACTGATAAGAAATATATTTATTTTGACAACGCTGCTTCTACTAAACCTTATAAAGAAGCATGTGACATTGCTATGAAAATTGCTATGGAAGATTACGGAAACCCCGGTTCGTTACATGAGATGGGAAATTCCGCAAATCTCTATCTTGAAAAAGCCAGAAGACAGATATTGTCTATCTTAGGTGATTCCAACGATAGAGTTAATCCATTTGAATGCATATTTACTTCTGGTGCTAGTGAAAGCAACAACATCGCAATTCTTGGAGCTAGTTATTCCAAGTCTTCTTATTCTAAAAGACTCATCACCACAACAGTTGAACATGATTCAGTGGGGAAGGTCTTTGACAAGTTGGAAGCTGATGGATTTGAAGTGATTAGATTGAATGTCGATAAAAATGGTCAAATCGACTGGAATTTATTTATCGAAACATTGAAAAGAGGTGTTGGTCTAGTTTCTAGTTTGTATTGTTGTAATCAAAATGGGCTCTTGCTCCCAATTGAAAAGATGGCTAAATTGACCAAACAATATTGCCCCAGAGCTTATTTTCATACCGATGTAACTCAAGCTGTTGGAAAAGTAATAATGAAACTAGAAAATGTAGATTTAGTTTCTTTCTCTGGACATAAAATAGGTGCCCTGAGAGGTAGTGGAGTTTTGCTAAAGAGAAAGAATGTAGTCTTGATTCCACCTGAAGTTGGAGGTGGTCAAGAGATGAATCTAAGACCGGGAACATCTAATACTCCTGGGGATGTCTCTATTGCTGTAGCCTTAAGAATTGATAATCAAACATTGGCTGATAGGACTGAAAGAGTCAAAAAAATAAACGATTATATTAGAGATAAGTTGACAGATGAGGATGGTATTATTTGTATGTCTGAAAAAGAGAGTTGTATTCCCTTTGTTCTCACGTATGGATTAAAACATGTCAGAGCATCAGTTATGGATGAATTTCTATCCTCTCATAATATTTATGTATCGACTACTTCAGCTTGTGATGATAGATTAAAAATATCTAATACAGCACTCAGAGGAATGGGATATGAATCACATTGTGCTGATAATCCGATTAGGTTGTCTTTCAAAGGAGATGAGACTATAGAAGAAGTCGATGAGTTTGTTTATTGGTTTAAAGAAGGATTGAAGACTTTACATCCGGATGATTGAGGTGAATAAATATGGAAAATGAAATATTAAATATCAGAGACTCAGCTAAAGATATGGTTATTATTTTCTTTGGCGAATTATCTACGAAAGGAAAGAACATCTTTGATTTCATAAAAAAGCTTGGTGTTAATATCAAGGCTAAGTTAAAGAAGTTTGACAAGCTTCAATATGAGATAAAAAAAGATCATATCTATATAATTTTGAATGGCACGCCTTATGAAGATGTGGCTAAAGGTTTGAAGCAAGTACCTGGAATCTTAAATTTCTCTTTGGCTATGGGAATTGAAAAGGACTTAGATGAATTTAAGAAGTATTCATTGGAATTAGCTAAATCTTCTAATGCTAAGACTTTTAAGGTTACAGTGAAAAGAGCTGATAAGACATTCCCTTATCACTCTGATGAAATTTGTCGTGAGGTAGGAGACTATGTCTTAGACAACATTCCCTCTATTAAGGTCGATGTTCATTCTCCTGAGTTATTGATTCACATCATGATACGTCAAGAATTGGCATATGTTTATGGACCTAAGGAAAAAGGACTTGGTGGTTATCCTGTTGGAATCGCAGGAAAGACTCTTCAATTGCTCAGTGGAGGAATCGATTCACCAGTAGCAACATTCATGATGATGAGAAGAGGTGCTAAAGTTGAATGTATTCACTTTGCAGCTCCTCCTTATACATCTGAAAAAGTAATTGAAAAAATTAAAGATCTTCTTCATGTCCTTACCGATTATCAGCCGTCTATAAAATTGATGATAGTTCCTTTCACTCACTTGCAAGAAGAAATCTATAAGGCTGCTGGAACTTCCTATGCAATTACGATCATGAGAAGAATGATGCTAAGAATAGCTACAAAAGTTGCATGGAATAATAACGATATTGTTCTATCTACCGGTGAGTCTTTTGGACAAGTCGCTAGTCAAACTTTGAAATCTTTTGTAGCTATAGATCCTGCAACTCCAATGCCTATCATCAGACCTTTGGTCGCTATTGATAAAATCGATATTATAGATATAGCTCAAAAGATTAATACATTCGATATTTCAGTTAGACCTTATGAAGATTGCTGCACTATATTCGACGTAAAGAATCCTACGACTTGTCCTCATCCAGATAAGATTGAAGAAATCGAAAACTCTTTTGATTGGAAGCCTATGGTGGAAGAATGTGCTAGAAATGTTCAAAAGATTTATATAACTGATGACGATGAGGATGATTCTAATCTTCTCTAGTTTTTTGATTTTAAAATCATTGTGATATAATTACAAAAGTTAAGAAGTTAATGAATAAGTAAAGGATATAAAAAAATGACTGAAAATGACATTTATGCAAAGTTGACTGAGTTGGTCAGCGAAAAGACCAAGGTCGGTGAATTGAAGCCGGAAACTGATCTTTCTGATTTGGGATTGGACTCATTGGATAAGGCTGATATCATGATTCAAGTAGAAGATATATTCCATATCTCTTTCAATGAAGATGAAATGGCTCAAATTTCAACAATTCAAGATTTTGAGAAATCTATTGAATCAAAGTTGAATAATCAATAATTTCTAGTTCTACTTCGTTTTAACTCAGCTAAGGCTGAGTTTTTTCTTTTCTTTCAAATTCAAAAGAAGTATTTTTTATTACTGAAGATAAATCCGAAATTCGGATTATTCTACCTTTTATAGTGTATTTTTAGGTTTTATGTTTATTCCTTTTGTCTATTTAAAAATGTAGGGATAAATTGCATTTTTCTTAAGTAAAATAATGAAGAATTCGGAGGTGGATATGGCAAAAGAATTATGGGGGAGAATAAAGGAAGGTATATTCTCCATAGGACCTATTTATTTAGTATTACTTCTTATCGATATCTCTGGCTTGTTTTTGTTTGATTCAAAGCCTATCGAAGAATCTGTACAATTTGAAAATATATTTACTCCGAATTATTATGCTAACAACTATGCTAGCAGTGTGTTCGGACCGTTTACATTGTGTCTTTTGATTTCATTCATTCCACTCGTATTGGGTAGTTCTTTGTTTGGAATGGGTGCTGACCAAGCAATGTCCAGAATCGGTACTGCAATCGGTGAAAATATAACTAAGAAAAGATCTTTGATTTTATTAGGTGTTGTCGCTTTGCTGATGGGTACATTAGTCACTTTGGCTGAACCAGACCTATCAGTATTTTCAGCCCAATTGATGGGTGAAAATCATAAATGGGTAATGGTTGCTGTCGTATCTATAGGTGTTGGTTTATTACTAGCTTTTGCTTTGATTCGTATTTTAAAACAATGGAGTTATAAGTTCTGCATTGTCGGATTAGAGTTTATTGTATTTGCATTAGCCTTATTGATCGACAAAGACAAATTCATGCCAATAATATTCGATGGTGCTGGTACTACAACCGGTAGTATTTCGGCCCCGTTTATCGTTGCGTTTGGTATAGCAGTAGCTCAAGTTAAAGGTAGCAAGGATGCTGAAAACGATTCATTCGGTGTGTCTGGATTAGCTTCATTAGGACCATTGATCACCGTTCCTATCATGTGTATGTTCTCTGAAAATATCAATTTTTCAATCGATATTCCAGCTCCATATACCTTGCTAACTGAGCAAGGCTATAATGGATTAGGTGTTTTATATGGCTCTAATCTGTTAGATGCTATGCAAGATACATTGTTTTCTCTTGCTCCGGTATTAGCTTTCTTTATTATTTATGATTTGTGCTTCTTGCATATGAAGAAGAAAGAATTGATTCAAATATTCATCGGATTCTTATATACATTTGTCGGATTGTCTTTGTTCTTGATGGGTGTCAATTCAAGTTTCTATCCATTGGCTTGGAAGATGGGATTAGCTTTTGGATCAAATGGATATGATGGTGCTAATTTTGCGATTGTTTTAGTCATTATGGGCCTCTTAGGTTTGGTAATAATTCTTGCAGAACCATCAGTTCACGTCTTGGCTAAGCAAGTAGAAGATGTTTCTCGTGGATCTATAAGAAGTAAAGATTTATTCTTCGCTATGTGTGCCGCTTTGATGGTTGTTTGTATCTTAGCAGTGACAAGAGTTAAGTATATAAATGAAATAGACTATACAGTGATAATTGTCGCATTGTTATTAGTCTCATTTGCCATAAGTTTCTTTGTTCCTGATTTGTTCTTTGCCCTATCATTCGATAGTGCTGGTGTAGCTTCCGGTACGATGTCTAGTGCATTCCTGCTTCCTTTGTGTACAGGAATGTCATCAGCGTTATACCCTTATGACAAAGAACTTCAGATGAAATCCGGATTTGGTGTCATAGGATTGGTTGCAATGATCAGTTTGGTTTCAATTCAATTATTGGGATTATACGGAAACATAAAGACTTATATCAAAGTTCGTCGTTCTTACAAGGCAATCTTTACGCCTGATGATTCACAAGTCATACATTTACCATCATCAGCTGATTCTATTTAAAAACTATTTTACTTTTCTAGCATTTTACTGTATATTTCATTTCAAAGCGAAAATATATGGAAATAACTAGAAATAGAAAAACTAGATTGAGAAGTTTTTGCAAGGGTAGTATTTCTATTTCCAATTGTTTGGTGTTCAAGAGGCCTTAAGGCCTCTTTTATTTTTGCTTTGGAAAGGAAAAACTTATGGAAGAGAAGAAAGAAGAAAGAGTCAATTCTAACGGATTGATTTTAGATGTCGATCAGAATCCTAAGAAAGCTGGAACATGGATTATTCTAGCTATTCAGCATGTCTTGGCGATGTTCGTTGCTTGTGTTACTGTTCCTATGTTAGTTTTTGCCGGATATGTAACTAAAGATGGTCAAAGTATAGCTTCTTTGATGATTGCACCTACTTTGGTCGCTGCTGGTGTTGGAACTATTTTCTATCTGATCATGACTAGATTCAAATCCCCGATGTTCTTATCTTCGTCCTTTGCTTATATTGCTCCGATGACTGCTGCTATCGCTTTATCTAGTCAAGAAGTTATTATAGATGGCACAAAAGTTGGAATGTTGCCAAACCTTTGGATTTTACCTATTGGAATGGCAATGGTTGGAGTGGTGTATTGTTTAGTTGCTCTATTTATAAAATTGTTTGGTGTCTCTTGGTTGAACAAACTTCTTCCACCGATTGTTGTCGGACCAGTCATTATGGTAATAGGATTGTCTTTAGCTGTAAGTGCAGTTTCAAATTTGACTGGAACCAGTTCTTCTGCTTCTGATTATAACTTAGTAGAAATACTTTGTGGTTTAATTGCCTTGATAGTGACAGCCATATGTTCTTTCTATGGCAAAAAGATGATAAGCCTCATTCCGTTTGTGTTGGGTATACTTGCAGGATATATAAGTGCAGTCATCTTCACTGCCATTGGATTCTATGGCTGTGGGAATGAATACTTCCATATTGTTGATTTCTCTCCTTTGGTAGAAAACTTTAGTCCTGTTACATTCAAATCATTCTTTGATTTGCCTTCATTCTTGTTCACGATGAATGAGTCCTCAGTTCCTTTAACTGGTGCTGATGTTGGAAAAGCAGCTTTGTTGTTCATACCTGTAAGTTTAGTTACTATATGTGAACACATCGGAGACCATAAGAATATGTCTGGAATCTTGCAAAGAGATTTGTTGACTGATCCTGGTTTATCTAGAACGTTGATTGGAGATGGAATCGCTACTAGCTTAAGTGGACTTATCTGTGGTGCTGCTAATACGACATATGGTGAGAATGTGGCTGTTGTAGGTGTTACAAAGATAGCTTCTACAAAAGTTATTCTATTGTCTTGTTTCTTCTCTATTATTTTGGCTTTCTTCTCTCCGTTGATGTCTTTCACTATGACAATCCCAAGCTGCGTCATGGGTGGAGTATCCATGGTTTTATATGGATTCATAGCATCTAGTGGTATCAAGATGTTAATAAATGAAAAGATTGATTTCTCAAATACAAAAAATATATTTGTCGCTAGCACAATATTAGTAGCGGGAATAGGTGGATTAGCATTTAAATTTGGAGATCCAAACAATCCTATGATCACTATTACATCAGTAGCTGCATGTATGATACTTGGAATAATAATGAATCTAATATTGAGAGATAAGAAACCGGCCAAGAAAGAGATTGAGTAAAATATGTTCTGCAGTTAGGTTTGGTTCGAATCAGTTGTTAAAAGGTTATCTCTAACAATTGAATCGGAGCTCATTTCTTAAATTATGTTTGTTTAGTGATTGGAATCTTAATATAATAAATTGTCAGTATGAAAAACGGACTATTTTAATGGTGTAATTAAAAAGTCCGTTTTTCTTTTTTATAAAATATTGAATGGTTTGTATTTTTTACTAAAAATGTCTCTTTTTAAGCACTTACAACTAAAATAAAAAATATACTTAATTTATTTATTATATAAGTATTTATAATATCTAAGCTTTACTGAGGTAGTAAAGGTATCTTTTATCGAGGAGTGAGAAAAATATAGTTATGAAGTACATGACTTTGGATGAAATTCGTGATATGTGGCTCAAGTTCTTCAACGAACACGGATGCCATATAGAACAATCAGCTTCGTTGATTCCTGACAACGATCCTTCATTGTTGTTTATCAATGCCGGTGTTGCTGCATTGAAAAAGTATTTTGATGGACGTGTCACACCACCTTACAGAAGATTGACCAACGCTCAGAAATGTATCCGTACTAACGATATCGAAAATGTCGGACGTACAGATCGTCACCACACATTCTTTGAGATGCTCGGAAACTTTTCTATTGGTGATTATTTCAGAGATGAGGTTATCCCTTGGGCTTTTGAGTTATTGACTAGTGAGAAGTGGTTTGGTTTTCCTAAAGAAAGACTTTATATCACATATTATCCTGATGATATCGCAACTAGAGATCTTTGGATAAAGTGTGGTATGGATCCTGATCACATGATTCCTTCAGAAGATAACTTTTGGGAAATCGGTGAAGGACCTTGTGGACCTGATACTGAGATCAACTTCGATCGTGGAGAGGAATATGACCCAGAACATATCGGAATCAAGTTATTGAAAGATGATATTGAAAACGATCGTTATATTGAGCTTTGGAACATAGTCTTCTCTCAATTCAATTCCAAGCCTGGAATGAAACGTGAAGATTACCCTGAACTTCCACATAAGAACATCGATACTGGTGCTTCATTGGAACGTTTTGCATGTATTATGCAAAAGACTGAATCCAATTTTGAAATCGATACATTCAAGCCTATTATTGATGAAATCATGAAGGAATCAGGAAAGCCTTATGAAGGCAAATACAAGATGGCTTATAGAGTTGTGGCAGACCACACTAGATGTTTGGTCTTCGCCTTGGCTGATGGCTGTCTATTCTCTAACGAAGGCAGAGGATACGTTCTTCGTAGAATCTTGAGAAGAGCAGAGAGATTTGCTAAATCTTTAGGACTTCCTTCTGGATTTATAGCAAAACTTGTTCCGTTTGTAGTAAAAACAAATGATCATTTCTATCCTTATCTTAAGGAGAAAGAAGAGAAGGTCACAAAGATGATCTTGGCTGAAGAGGAGAGATTTGCCTCTACTTTGAAGATTGGTGAAAAACTCTTAGGCGAGTATCTATCCAAGGATACTGACACTCTTTCTGCTGAAGATGCATTCAAGCTTTCTGATACTTATGGATTCCCATTTGAATTGACAAAGGAAATCGTAGCAGATAAAGGCAAGAAAGTAGATGAAAAAGGATATGAGAAACTCTTGGCTGAACAAAAAGAAAGAGCTAGACAAGCTCGTGCTGCTCAAGGAATTGTCACTTATGGTTCCCAATTCAAGGATTTGATGGAATTCAATACTCCTTCTACTTTCATTTATGATGACAAAGTGATTGAAGCTAAAGTAATCGGAACATTCAAGAATGGTGTTAAAGTAGATGAAATCACCGATGAAGGTGCCGTAGCTTTCGATACTACTAACTTCTATGCAGAACAAGGTGGTCAAGTGGCTGATACTGGAAGCATAGTGAATGATTCTACAGAAGCTGAAGTCACTGATTGTCAGCATGCTCCTAATAAGCAAAACTTAGCGTTCGTCAAAGTTTTGTTTGGATCTATTAAAGTCGGAGATACATTTACATTAAAGCCTGATTTTGCTACTCGTTCATTGACGAGAAAGAATCACTCAGCATGTCACTTGCTCCATCAAGCTTTGTCTGATGTCTTAAATCACAATACTGCTCAAGTTCCTCAGGAAGGATCTTTGGTCGGACCTCATATCTGCCGTTTGGATTTTGCTTGGGATAGAAAATTGACTCAAGACGAGCTCGATTTGATTGAAGAAGATGTAAACAACAGAATCGAGTCCAAGACTCCTTGTGAAGTCAATTATATGGACAAGGAAGAAGCTATGAAGCTTCCTGCCTATCACCAATTTGCTTCTAAGTATGGCGCTACAGTTAGAGTCGTCAAGATGGGAGATGCAGAAGAGTTCTGTGGTGGAACCCATGTATCTAATACTGAAGATATAAATGTCTTTGCTATTGTTTCCGAACAGGCTATTTCTTCTGGTGTCCGTAGAATTGTTGCTGTTACTGGTAAAGATGCTTATGACTACCTCAAAGGATATCAAAAGAATATCAAGGGATTAGTTGAGAATCTCGGCTTGACTGGTGAGAAGGATGTCACTCCTAAGATCAAGAGCTTATTGGCAAATAATGATCAACTCAAGAAGGATGTTAAGGATTTGAAGGAAAAGGTTGCTTCTATCGAAAAGGAAGCACTTGAGAGTAAATTCAAAGAGGTCAATGGTGTATCTGTCTTGGTAGCTAAAGAGAACGATATGGATCACGCCCAATTGAATAGCTTGATTTCATCTCTTATCAATGAACACAAGAACGGAGTAGCTTTCATCGCCTCTATCTCAAAGGATAGAATCGATTTGGGAGTAGGTGTTGGAAGTGAAGCTTTGAAGAGCGGATTAAAAGCAGGAGATATCATGAAGAAAGCTTCTGCCTTGTTGGATGGAAGAGGAGGTGGACGTCCTGACATCGCCTTCGGAAGTGGAAAATCGATGGAGAAATTCAATCAAGTTTCTTCCTTGATTGAAGGATTGATCAAGTAGTGGGATTTAAGACTATTTTGGGGCTTGACCTAGGGATGTGTACCTTGGGCATAGCCATAAGTCGTTCCGGCCATATGGCAAGTCCCTTGGAAAACATGCATTTTCCTAATGGTAAGTTCGATGATTGTTATCCTAGGGTAATTCAATACATAAGAGATAACTTTATCGGATTGGTAGTATTGGGAAGACCATGCTTTCCTTCTGGTGATCCATCCCCTATGACAGAGACTGTACTGGGGTTTAAAGCTGAATTAGAGAGAAGATTAAGCGAAGCTAATCTTAAAATCGATATCGTTCTTCAGGATGAACAATATTCGACTTTGGAAGCTGCTTCCTTGATGCATGACGAGAATTTGTCCCATAGAAAACAAAAACCTAAAATTGATCAAGTAGCTGCTTGTGTCATCTTAGAAAGATACCTTAGAAAAAATGGATACGATGTTTGGTGATAAAGGAGAAAAGAAAAATGGCTGAGAACGAAGAAAAAGAAATCGAAGAAGTCGATGAAGATGATGATGTCATCATTCTTCAAGACGAGAACGGAAATGAGATAAAGAGAAAGATAGCCTTTACGGTCAGAGATGACATGCTTCATGTTCTCTTTGTCTATGTCTTTGAAGATGACGAAGAAACAGTCGATGTTTTGTATGCTCAAATCGATGAGGATGGTAATCCTACTAGCGATGAGCTTCAGGAAATAGACGACGATTCCAAATATATGGATATTGCAAGCAAGTATTTGAATCAGTACAACCAAGGCACTCTTATGTCTCACGAAGATGCTTTGAAAGAAGATGAGGAGCTGATGAAAGAAGCTACTCGTACTAAGTAAACTTATACAACATCGGCTATGCCGATGTTATTTTTAATTAACTGAAAGGATAAAGGATATGGCAAAAAAGAAAAAGGAGTATCCGCCTGCTGGCAGAACTATTGATTCTGCTATGCGCTATAAGAAAGACTTCTTTTGGGGTCCTTTCTTCAAGATGTTTGAAGCAATCTTTGAATTGATAACTCCGGTCATGATGTCTTTGATTGTTTCAAAAGGTCTTATTTATAACGAAGCTGGCGTAGTGACAGGTGCTAATTGGAACCTGGTCGTTGGCTTGATAGGTGCGATGTTGGCCATGACTTTCTTAGGCTTTGGTTCGACTATGATTTGTCAATACAAGGCGGCTAGGGCATCGCAGGGAACGGGAACTGATTTGAGAAACAGATTGTTCGCCCATGTTCAAAAGCTTCCTGCAAGTCAAATGGAAGAATTCGGAATAGGAAATATCATAAACGTCATAACTAATGATACTAACCAGGTTCAACAAGGTGTCGCAATGTTGATAAGACTTGCTATCCGCGCTCCTTTCTTGGTTATTGGTGCAATCGTAGCATCTCTCATTATCGATTGGAAATCCGGATTAGTCTTCATAGGATTGGCAATAGTGTTGTTCGCATTCTTGTTGCTCGTCTTACCTAAGACTTCTAAGGGTTATGTTAAAGTCCAGGAAAAACTCGATGTTCTTTCTCAAAAGACTGATGACTCATTGAGTGGTGCTAGAGTCGTCAGAGCATTTAATAAGGAAGAGTTTGAATTGGATAAATTCTCTAAAGCTTCTGGAGAATATGTCGATGAATCATTAAAGATTTCTAAGATTACTTCTTTGATGGGACCTGTGACGACATTCGCAATCAATGTAGTCATTTTGATCTTAGTCATCATCGGATCCATGAGCGGAATATTCAATCCCAACGCCACAGCTGAAATCATCGCTAGCGAGAATGGAAAGATAGTCGCTTTGGTCAACTATTTGAACCAGATCCTTCAAGCTATCGTCGTAGTAACTAACCTTATCATCATCTTTACAAAGTCTTATGCTTCAATGAAGAGATGTGATAAGTTACTAGCTATAGAGCCTAATTTGGTGAATGATCCCAAGGTTCAACCTTTTGATATCGAAATAGGTCAACCTTTATATGAATTGAAGAATGCTGCATTGAATTATCCTGGAAGTGATGTTCCTGCTATCGATAATTTGAATATTACAATTCATAAAGGCGATAGAATCGGAATAATCGGTGGAACTGGAAGTGGTAAGTCGTCAATCTTGAATTTGTTGCTTAGATTCTATGATCCATCCAAGGGTGAAATAGATTATAAAGGTCATCCTTTAAAGGATTATGATCTTCATGCCTTGTATAAGGAAATAGGATATGTTCCTCAAAAACCTCAAGTTTATAGAGGAACTATTAGAAGCAATCTTCTCCTATCCAACCCTAACGCTACTGAAGACGATATGAAAGATGCTTTGAATAACGCACTATGTGATTATGTCTTCAAAGATGAAAAAGGTCTCGATAGGCCTATAGAAGAAGGTGCTAAAGATTTATCCGGAGGTCAAAGGCAAAGATTGGCAATCGCTATGGCTTTAGTCAAGAAACCATCCGTTATTTTCTTAGATGACTCATATTCAGCTTTGGACTTCCTATCGGAAAGAAGGCTTAGAGACAATCTATTAGCCTTAGGTAAAGATTTAACACAAGTAGTCATCTCGGAAAGAGTTTCTTCTTTGATGGGCTGCGACTTGATCATGGTCTTGGACAAAGGCAAAGTGGAGAGCATCGGTAAGCCCGATGAGCTCTATGGAAAGAGCAAGGTGTTCACTGAAATTGTGGATGTCCAGAAAGGATTGACAAGATGAACGAGATTAAGAAAAAGGATGGATTTGGTGATATTTCCAAATTCTTGAAAAAGCATATTGGTCTTGAAGTGTTAGTCTTTATCTTGGCTTGTATCTATGTTGTTTCCTTATTGTTAACACCTTACTTCATGGGAAAGGCTATCGATTTAGCTTTTGACAAAGTCTATGTGGCTGACTCGCCTGAATTAAAAACTGCAACTTATCATTTCTGGCTCGATATCGGACTTATGGGTGGTTTGACACTCGTCTCAGCCATTGCTGAATTCTTCTTTGAATATTTGGCAAATGTATTATCTCAACTCATCGTCAAGGATATTAGAGACTCAGTCTTTGAAAAGTTGACTTTTCTTCCTTTATCTTATGTCGATAATAGACCTCACGGTGATATGTTGACTTTGGCTAGTGTCGATACAGAAAACGTAATGACTGGAATCACTGGTGTGTTTAAGCAACTTCTTGAAGGTGTCTTTACATTGGCATTTATACTCGTGTTCATGTATATCCTAAACTGGATTTTAGCTTGTGTCGTGTTGATTCTTACCCCGTTGTCATTCTTCGTCTCAAAGTCTGTAAAGAAAGCTACTAAGAAACATTTCAAAGCCCAGGCAAAGACTGCTGGATCATTGGCTGGTTATACTTTGGAAAGAGTCAGAAACTTTAAGACAGTAAAAGCCTTTGATATATCAGAACCGTCGCAAGATGAATTTGAAAAACTTGATGAGGAATTGTATAAAGAGGGAAGAAAAGCTCAGTTCTATTCTTCTTGGACCAACCCTTCGACAAGATTGATCAATAATATCGTTTATACAGTCATCGGTGTAGTCGGAATCATATTGGTCTATTTTTCTTCTAGCTTAGTCACTGGTAGCGATACTACTTGGCTTTCAATGGTCAAAGCGACATTGTCCATAGGTTCGTTCACAACATTCTTGACTTACGCTTTGAAGTTTGCCAAGCCGTTCAATGATATTTCTTCAGTCGCTACTGAAATTCAAAACGCTCAAGCTTCTTATAAGAGAATTCAAACTCTTCTTGAAGTCAAGGATGAGAAAGAACAAGATGAGGGTCTCGATCCTAATTTGAAACCAGGTGACTCCAAGACTATTGAATTCAAAGATGTCGAATTTGGATATGAGCCGACTCAACACATTTTGAAAGGGCTCGACTTGCAAGTCTATGCTGGACATAAAGTGGCCTTGGTCGGTCCTACAGGATGTGGAAAGACAACTTTGATTAATTTGTTGCTGAGGTTCTATGATCCTAGAAGTGGGCAAGTATTCTTGGGTGGAGTCGATTCACAAAAGATGCCTAAAGCTAATGTGAGAGGTATGTTTGGAATGGTCCTTCAAGATACTTGGATTTTCAAGGGAACTGTTAGAGAAAACATATCCTATGCAAAGCCTGATGCAACACTAGAAGAAGTCGAAGAAGCCGCAAGACGTGCTCAAGCTACTTCATTCATTGAAAGATTACCTCAAAAGTACGATACAGTCATCTCCGCATCTAGCGGTTTATCGGAAGGTGAGAAGCAATTGATTTCAATCGCACGTGTCTTGTTGATGAATCCAGATATGATCATTCTCGATGAAGCAACTTCTTCATTGGATGCCGTCAGTGAAAAGAATATCACTGCTGCTATCGCAGAACTATCCACCAATAGAACTTCAATCGTTATCGCACATCGTTTACAAACTATTGTCAACGCTGATGCAATTGCCGTTATGATCGACGGCAAGATTGGTGAAATAGGAACCCATCAAGAACTCATGGCTAAGAAAGGCTTCTACTACAACCTCTACACAAGCCAATACAAGTAATAGTAAAAAATGAAAAATAAAACTCAGCTTTTGTGTGTGGCTGAGTTTTTTATTTAGCTTCTTCCACTTTCTTATTGAATTTGATAAATGGGAGAATCAGTAGTAGCAGAGTCATGATGGCAGCTAAAAGGAAGAAAGATGGATAATGACCTGATGATCCTGAGACAAACTTAAATCCGTTTATCATATATTTAAAGACTAATTGACCGATTCCATTTATCAATCCATAAGACATAGTTACGATGAATACTCCAGGAGTCTTCAATTTAATTCCTACTATCTCGTCTAAGAATGGAACGAATGTCGAAGCAAAGCATCCGAATACTATTCCTCTCAAGGAATTCGTAGCCATCAATATTGCGATGGAAGAAGCTCCAAATCCTAATACTGATTTGACATCTATGTAGGTACAAACGCCTAATCCCAAGAATCTCAATACTGAAGCTGATATTCCTATGCTTAGAATTGCTTTTAGATTTGAGGATGATATTAGTGCAGCTACTATCAAACTAGTTATAAACTCAACCGCCTCATATAAGGCAGTCGACATTCCTAAAGAAGCGGGGTTATTATCTTCTGTGTTTCCTAAATTCCAATAATCTGTATAGATATTGTCAGCGAATAATAATCCTCCTATTAGGAATGCGATTATTATCGTGTATAAGACGAAGTTCTTATTCTTGAATAAGTCTTTATATGAATAAGATTGATTTTTAGTCTCTGGATGACTCAAAGATAAATCGTATGGTTTCATCCAATAAGTTAAAGACATCAAGTGAAGATAGATTGGGAGAATGCATATGAATCCATATCCATAGGCTGATGAACTATTGATGTTTAATCCTAGAAAAGCTTTTACGACGAATCCAATGATCAATGCGCCGAACATGTAACCCAATGATCCAAAACAACGCATCGAAGAGAATTTTGAGTGCTCTTCTACATTGATATCACCAGCTATGGCATCCAACAGGTTATACATAGACATGGAGAAGAAGTTTCCTATGATGGAGAAGATCAAGGTTAAGGCAAATGAGAAATTTATAAATCCTATCGAACAAATAAAGCATGATTCAATAGGAAGAAAAATCTTTAATAGAAATAGATTTCTCTTCTCGTTCTTAGATAGCTTTCCAATTATAATGTTTCCTAACAAGGCTGATAAAGGAATCGATGCTAATAATATTCCAACTTCTAAAGTATCAGTAAAAGCTAAAAGAAAATAACAAGGTAAGAATCCATAGACACATCCATCAGAAAAATATCTAAGAAAATATAAAAGACACATTTTTTTAGATTCGATTTGTTTGTTTCTATCCATATGTTTCTCCAAAAACAAAGAAATTATAATAATGTAGGTGATATAAAGAAATATGTATTTGCTTACAATGGAAATAAAAAAAGGCTGAATTTATTCAAAAAGAATAAAGGTCTTATATCTAAATATTAAAGTTGTTTTCAATAATAATAGTTCAATAGACCTAAATACTGAGAAAATAATTTAAAGTTACATATAACTCTTTATTTAAAAGTTCATTTGGATTAAAATTATATAAAAAAATAGGATACTAAGGGGGTTGATATGACTTTCAAAATAAATGAGCTTTTATCAAGTGTCTCTGGCAATGAAAACATCTTCAGCAACTATTCGACTAAGGATTGGGTCGATATAGGAATAGCTTGTGTAGTTATATTGATCATCTTAGTTTTAGCCTTTATCTTCTTTAAAAAGAAGACTTCTTTGATAGCCTTCTTCTCAGTTACTTTGATTGGATTGGCTGTTTCCTTCATATTCAAATTATTCTATCTTTCGATAGTGATAGCAATGATAATCTTGATGGTCGGTGTCGTAGCAGTGTTCTTCAACCTTGGCCCATTGCATGAAGCTTTGACTCTTCCTTTTACTCCTAAGAAGAATAATCAACATTCGAAGAATGATGCTAAGGCTGCTGATTCAATGACTATTCCTTATGATGAACAAGAATTCTTCAAGAATGTTACTACTGCTGTATTAAAACTCTCTCAGACAAAGACAGGTGCAATAATGACTTTCCAAAGAAATATGAACTTGGATTCATATATGAAGAACGGAACTATCATCGATGCGCCTTTCACTCCTGAATTAGTCGAAACAATCTTTTATGTCGGAACAAGACTTCATGATGGTGCAATCATCGTTAAGAAGAACATCATAGTTGCCGCATCTGTCTATTTCACTCCTTCGACCAAAGCTTTGACTGGAAAGTTTGGAGCTAGACACAGAGCAGCTCTTGGAATTAGTGAAGCTACCGATTCTGTTACTGTAGTATGTAGTGAGGAAACCGGAAGAATTTCAATCGCATATAATGGCAAGATGGAATCTGTAAGACGTGATGAGTTTATGATTGTTTTTAAAGATTACATGACGAAGTAGAGAAAGCTATTTCATTTAATGATGGGGCTTATACCCATCATTTTGTTTTAAAATAAAGATGGTCTAAGGAGCCTTATCTATGGTCAAATATGATTTCACTGATTTCTTATTAAAAGTGGAGGAGATTTCACAAGTCGGTCTTAAGTATTCAACAGATAATTATGCTTTAGATAACTATTATGAATTATCTAAGTTGACCAAGGATTATATTTCTAATATAGATAAGATTCAAAAAGAAGATTTGAATGTTTTTAAGAAGGATGTATATCCGACACCTAATGTTTCAGTCAGAACTATCTTTTTATCAGAAGATAAAAAGAAGGTTTTCTTGGTCAGAGAGGCTGTGGATGGTGGATGGTCTTTCCCGGGTGGATGGACTGAAATCGGTCTTTCTCCGATGGAAAGTGCAAAAAAAGAAGTGTGGGAAGAAGCCGGATCTGACTGCGATATCATTAGAATGATAGGTGCAATGGATCGATATTCCGGATTGAGAACGACAGGTACACCTGAATATATCCTTGTTTATCAAGGTGTTTTTAAAGGTGAAAAACACAAACCTACTTATGAAATATTGGAAACTGGATGGTTTCCAATAAATGATCTACCAGAAATTTCAAAGAAGAATGTCAAAGCTCAGATGGATAGAATGATTAAGTGTGCTGTTGAAGGAACTTCCTTGTTAGATTAGTGTTTCTTTTATTTGTAATTTTAAAGAGAAAAATATATGATTATGCTGTTTATTAAAAGAAAGGATTAATGTATGAATTTTTGCCCTAAATGTGGAAACTCAATCGGTGCTAATGACAAGTTTTGCCCTGTCTGTGGTGAAAAATTACAAAATGATCAACCTGGTGAAGTTGAAGTTAAACCTGTTAGTTCTAACGAACCTCACCAATATCAATATCAAGCCAGTGGTGTAGATACTAGAGAAGATAAGAAGAAAAAGGATAACGGAACTATATCGCTTGTCTGTGGTATTTTAGCTCTTGGATCAATAGTTTTTTCCTGGATTCCTTTTGCTGGAATCATCGGATTGGTTTTATCTATTGTTTCAATTGTATTCGGCAACAAAGCTAAGGGTTATAGCTATGGAAAGACTGGAAGAATTCTTGGAATTATAGCCTTAGTACTTCAAATCGTTGGGTTTGTTATCGGCATAGTGATATTTTGTTTGATTGTTGCCGGTGTTATTAAAAGTGGTGGATATTACACTTACATTAGTTTATTTAACCTAATTGGAGGATTGAGATAATGTATTGTAGACAATGTGGAAAAGAAATACCTGCTGGTGCAAGATTCTGCACTTCTTGTGGAGCTCCACAAGATAGTGGAACAACAATAAATGGTAGAAAGTATGGAAAGTATGAAGATTGTTCACCTAAATCCAGAGGCTTAGCCTTGATTTTAGCTTGCTTAGGCTGTCTCATAGTCGCTGGAATTCATAGATTCTATGTTGGAAAGATTGGAACAGGTATATTGTGGCTTTTGACCGGTGGTGTCTTTGGAATTGGAACTATCATCGATATTATTATGATTGCTTGTGGTTCTTTCGAAGATAGCGACGGCAAACCTTTGACTAATTGGGATATCGAGGAATAATAAATTTCCATGGATCATAAAAACACAGCTTTGAGCTGTGTTTTTTGTTTTTTTTTTTGCTTTATTATTTGACTTTTAATTAAAAATAATCTCGAATATATATTACTGAGGCCTTTTCATAAATATGTCGATAATCTACTCGATTGTTACAATTCTTTAGTACTCTATACTGATAGTCAAAAAAGAATTCATAATTGGAGTTTTTTTTCTCTATGATTCAATTCATAAATAGTAATAAAGATTCATCTTCTGTTTAAAATAAAAAATTATCGATGCTGCATTTGGATTGAAGATAATGTGAATTCATATTTGCTTATTTTAAGGTAGTTAGGTTTATTCGTTCCTTTTGATGCATTATCATAGACCAAACTTTTTCTCCTCCATTTTTCCAGCAATTTTTTACGATTTTTAATAATTCATTGTTGTTTTTAAGCAAAATTGGCATTTTCTGAACGACAAACAGAATCGAATAAACAATTGAGATGAGGTCTAGACACCAAATAACAAGCGAATTGCCTAAAATAGCAAAAAAGGTATAAAGTGAAAAAATCGCAATCGTGATTAGAATCATCTCTGTGAAAGTAAAATGCCAATTTTTCTTTAGTTTTCGAATATTTTCGCAGGAATCCCGTAAATTTTCTCAGATGTAAGTGACAAAGCAATCTTAATGATTGTAAAAATCATTAGAAGCATGGAGATGATTATGTCGGCGACAGGCGTGTTGTATTTCTCTGGAATAGTTACAGAAAAAGATACAAACAACCCAATATAGGGAATTAAAAATAACGCATATCGAGAAACGTACATTAATACCACCTTCACATTCGGTGTTTTTTTTACGAGAATTATTTATATTTTCTTCTGCCATTTTAAATCAAATTCGTTTTCTTCAACCTATCGACCATATACTTTCCTTTAATCCAAATATACTGGCGGTACATATGGATTCCCTGAATGCAACAAGGCTTAAGCGATGAATCGATTCCGCTTCCTCTAATGAAGACGATATGATCAAAACTCTTTGGAAAATTGATAGATGTAGCTTCTACTCCGTTCGGGTTTATTTTTTTTGTTCCATCCTTTTTAAGTTTAGGAATCTCTTTCAATCCTTTATTTAAAATCAGATTTCTTAAATCTTCCCACGTATGACGAACTTCCGTGTTGATGAAATCGTAATCGTAAGAAATACGCTTGAAGCCCTTGAATTTGTTGTCCTTAAAGTTTTGCTCTTTGTCTTTTTCTTCAAAGATGATGCAAAGAACCTGATGGTTCATGAAATAGTCATATATAGAAGAGTCTTCGAATTCTATATCTGTATTTTCCAATTCTGAGAAATCAATTGGGAAGAGTTTTGTGTCTTCGGTTCTACCACCCTTGGAAGATAAACAGATTGTCTTGGCGATGATTCCTACTTTCGCAAACAAATCAATCTTGTTAATCTTCAAAGATTTTCCATCAAACATCCTCACAACGATTTGTTCACTGATAGCTTTATTAAGCTTGTTGATATCAGGGACTGATATTCCAAAAATACTAATCAATTCAGCAATCGTCTTGCCTTGATACTTCATCGTCAAATCATGCAGTTTCTGATCAAACTCAGAAAAGCTGTTCAGATGCTCTTTAAGTTCCTCAAACTGTGCATTATTGAAATATGACTGAACCATCGCGGTAACCGCCGATCGCTTCAATCTGAATCTGGGCGGATTCGGCCATTTTGGAGCCGTGTCGATATACATTAGTTTGTCTCTCAGTTCAAACGAAATCCTCGGATATTGTAATTCTGGATTGTCCGGATAGCATTTTTGAATTTTAATAATAAAATTTCTGACTGTCTCCCAATCATTTTTTAGAATTTGTATATCCTCATCATTGAATTTATGGAATTCATAGCCCTTAAGAACAAAGTTGGCATATTCTTTGGCTTCAACCCTTTCATTCGAATCATAAAGGTAATAGATAATCAGCAAATGTATGAGCTTATGCCAAAAATGCGAAGAATAAAACTCTTCTTTGACAATTTGTTTTGGCGAAACCGCCGTGATTGACATAGGCTCTTTGGCCTCATATAGTTCGGTGTTACCTTTTCTCTTCGAAAACCGAATACCGGTCGTCTTCACTTCAACTTTTTTACCGTCAACCAAGATATCGGGGTGATTGTCACTATTGGCTGAATAGCCCAAAACTGATTGCTCGATGACGTCACCTGCAATGCCTGTTATCTTTGGATTGTCCTTCGTTCTGTCAAAGACATGATTTTTATCTACTTCACCTAATGTCTTTCCGATTGTTTCATCCAAAATCTTTTTGAGTTTGTCATAAGTGAAAATTTCGTCTTGCGAGTACTCGTCTTTCTTCATTGAGTCAGTCCTCGCATTCAATGATTTTTTCAATCTGCTTCCCTAATCTGCTGATGATACCGCAAACCAAAGCGTTCCCCATGATGAAATACCTTCTTTTCTCAGGCATTCCGTCATTTGTCCAGTCATCTGGGAACTGATTGAGTCTTTCGCATTCAATTGGAGTGAGAATTCTAAGACGGTTCGTCACAGGATCCTTGACGATGTGGGTGCTCCTGTTGATGGAGCCTTCGCTTGTGAGCATAGTTCTGCCGGGCAAGGACAAATCATCGTATTCGGACATGGCACCTTCGGAATAGACGTATTCATGGCCATTGGCATCAACTCTGGGAATCTTCTTGCTGCCTCTGAGGTACTTGAATTTAGCAATCTCATCCTTTGTCAGATAGTAATGCTTATCGACATCGCCCTGCGCGATATCCTTCAGAGGAATCGGGTTCTCATAGACCGGGGTCGTCTTAACCGTATAGACGATTCCATTCATCATGAAGCCGGAATTCTCGAAGCCAAAGCTGAACTTGTTGGAAACATCGACGACATCGACATAGTCTTTTAAAAGATTTGCTTCCTTGATTTTCAACTCCTTGTTGGAAATGGGGAATGCTTTTGCAAAGATTCCTTTGCGTAAGAAAACTTCTTCAGCATTGAATTTCTTGATTTGCTTATAGAAGACCGTGTTCTTCCTGTAGGCAAAGATATAGGTTCTTCTGCGTCTCTGAGGAAGGCCGTATTCGGCGGCATTGATGACTCTCCATTCTACCGCATAGCCTAAATCGGCTAGACAGCGGAGCATGATTCCAAAATCCCTGCCTCTCTGCTTTGCTGGAGATTTGATGAGTCGGTCGACATTCTCAAGGAAGACAAATGGCGTTTTCTTGGCAATCAGAATGTCTCTGATCTGCCACCAAAGTACGCCCTTCTTGCCTTCGATTCCCTTTTCCTTGGAAAGAGAATGGGCAACGGAATAGTCCTGGCAAGGAAATCCGCCGCACAGCAAGGAATGATTTGGTATATTTCTCTTATTCACCTTGGAGATATCAACATTGCTGTTCTCGCTTGAAGAACAAGCAAAGCGCTTATTGTAACAGTCAAAAGCGTGCTGGATTTTGGTGGATGGTTCCCATTGGTTCGCCCAAAGAAAATGGAAATTACCATTTTCGATGGCTTTCCCGTCCTTGTTAAAAGAATTAACGTGGTTCAAACCGACTCGGAATCCGCCGACACCAGCAAACAATTCAATCGCAGTCTTTTCCATTATTCACCATCCTCCTTTTCATCGATAAAAGGCGTATCAAAAGTCGAAAAGAAATCCTTCAAAGTAATATCCAATCCGTTGCAAAGTTCATTTAGCTTCTGAATCGTAATATCCTGCTGGCCTGTCTCCACTCTGGATATGAAAGTTCTGTCCCATCCAAGCTTGTCGGCAAGCTGTTCCTGGTTCCAATCGAACTTGACGATTCTTAATTCCTTCACTCTTTTTCCAATAGCTTTTTGCAACATATTTTCACCTTCCGAAGATTATACTTTTTTGTGTATTAGAACTCAATATTTGTGAGCTTTACTTTCATAGTTTTCGTTATAAAGACACTAAAAAAGGAGACCATGGGTTTTGTCGTCTGTCCTCCCATAATCTCCTTCTGAAAACGTATTATTAGTCGGAATTAATTATCATTAGGTTAAGATAAATAATCTTTTTTACCATATATTGGACATTCAATACCAGTGTTAGGGTCTTCATCTAACTTCAACAAATCAAATGCTGAAAATTTTAAATTTTAATTGAATAGGAAAGATTGCATCTATCCTTGGGTCTATCGGTTGCGTCCTTGATTTCTAAATCATAGAAATCTATGATAAAACCGATGGCTTCCGAAAAAGTCTTTTCAGAAATGCCAACCCAGGCTTCTAGAATTTTGCTAGCTTCTGCTCCTATGTCTTTGGACGAATCATATTTTTGTCTAGAAAATACGAAAAAACCTCCTTCTTTTTTCACTTTGCATATAAAGTGTGTCCTTTCTTTGGATATGAAGAGTGTACCATTAATTAGGTCGTAATAGGAAATGAAAGAAGCAGTTTTTCAATCAATCTTTCCGTTTGGATTTTGTAATGATTAATTGTCGTTATTCAGCAATTTAAGTAAAATGGATTATTTGACTTTTAGTTCACATAATTGACTTTTAACTCACAATTTCATATAATAATATTTAGAGAGGCAAGTATGGTCAAAGAAAAAATAGGACAAAGAATCAAAGAAATTAGGATGTTTCAATTAAAAATAAGCCAAGATGAACTCGCTTGTCGTATTGGGTGGGACCGCTCTTTTTTATCAAGAGTCGAATCAGGCAAGCAAAATATTACAATTGAAAATCTAAATACAATATGTACAGGTCTAAATATGAGCTTAAAGGATTTTTTCTCGACGTTTGACGATATCATACCAAATGAGGACTTCAATAATGAAAACAACATATAAATTGATTGATTTGTTTGCGGGAATTGGCGGAATTAGACTTGGATTCGAACAGGCATTCCAAAAAGATATTTCAACCGTTTTTGTGAGTGAGTGGGATAAATACGCTCAGTTAACCTACGAGGAAAACTTCAAAGATAATTTTCCTATCGCTGGCGATATCACAAAAATCCAAGAGAATGAAATACCTGATTTTGATATTTGCTTAGCAGGATTTCCTTGCCAGGCTTTTTCCATGGCGGGAAAAAGAATGGGATTTAAAGATGATTTTAAAGGAATGTGTCGTGGCACTTTGTTTTTGGATGTAGCAAGAATTTGCGAATACCATAAACCAAAAGTAATTTTTTGTGAAAATGTAAAAGGGCTAACTATTCACGATAATGGCAACACATTTAAGGTGATATGTTCTACTTTCGAAAAGTTAGGATACAAAGTGTTTCATCAAATTTTAAACTCCAAAAATTTCGGCGTACCTCAAAACAGAGAGAGAATTTACATTGTTTGTTTTAGAAATGATATTGCCCCTGAAAGTTTCGAATTTCCAACCATCTCAAAGAAAAAAGTATGCATTAACGACATCCTAGATCCTGCACCAGTTCCATCTAAATATTATCTAAGTGATGTATATGTAGAAACGCTCAAAAGACACAAAGCTCATCATATGGCCTTAGGGCATGGTTTTGGCTATGAAATCAGAGACTTAGATGGTATAGCTGGAACAGTTGTTTGCGGAGGAATGGGAAGGGAACGTAATTTGATTATTGATACTAGAGAACATTCTATGGTTCCAACAACTCACATTAAAGGATCCATAAACGAACAAGCAATAAGAAAGATGACACCCAGAGAATGGGCTCGCCTGCAAGGCTTTCCTGACTCATATAAATTTACTTTGTCAGATACACATATGTATAAGCAATTTGGCAACAGTGTAACTGTTCCAGTTATTAAAGCGATTGCGCAAAAAATCAAGGAGGTTTTAGATGAGCGAAAATAATAATGCAAAACAAATTATTAAATTTTCAGGAAACAAAGGTGAATGGTCGGAAATTTATATTTTTTTAAAACTTCTTGTCGATGGCAAGCTATATGCAGCTGACCGAAAAATGAACAGATTGCCTAACACTTATCTAGACGTTAAAAAAATAATTCGTGAAGAACACAAGGGAGTTGTTCTTGATTACATTCCTGGAAGCAACATTCAAATAACCAAAAACGGAAGCCTCATCAAGCCTATTATCCCCAAAACCGAATATCAAGCGATAATGCGTTTAATTTGGGAATATATATCGACAAGCTCCGTAGGGGCAATCCAAATTCCTGATGCAGACGTTTTCTTGGATAAAATACATATTACTGCACTAAAATCGCCAGCTACGCAAACAGCAGGTTTCTTTGGCGGAACAACAGACATAACAATGGAAGTATCCGATTACCGCTCAGGAATAAATAGTACTGTTGGCTTTTCCTGTAAATCCGATTTAGGTCATAAAGCAACATTAATTAACGCAAGCGGCAGCACTAATTTTATATTTAAATTAAAAGGCCCAATAACCGATGAATTGATGATTTGCTTCAATAATATATTTGACAATAAAGGACATGCATCAATCAATGATCGAATAAATTTTTTAAAAGAAAATAAAATAGAGCCTTTCTTTGAGAAAACGGCAAGTCCTAGTGCGAATAGGAATTTAATTTTATCTGGTGGAAAAGAGATGCCTGAAATTGTTGGTGCACTTTTGAAATTCTTTTATTGGGAGCGAAATGGGAAAAAATCAAACTCAACAATAAGAGATGCTCTTAACTACATCGTGAGAAATGATGTTGCAAATTATAAACTGCCCGACTTAGAAACTATATATGAGAAAAAGTTAGGTTCTTTCTTATACGATGCGTTTACTGGTTTGCGCTTTGGAAGTAATTGGGATGGACGACCCAGTGTAAACGGCGGATATATTGTTGTGAAAAACAGCGGAGAAATTGTAGCCTATCATTCTACCTTCACAGAGCAGTTCAAAGATTTCTTGCTTGATAATTTGGCTTTCGAATCTCCATCAACAAGCAGACATGGATACATGACTATTTACAAAGAGAATGGCGAGTACTTAATTAAATTCAACTTACAAGTACGTTTCAGATAAGTTTATTACTCTAAGGACTTTATCTAACAAAAATAACATCTCTATGATATTGAAGAAACTCCTTCATAGCGGGAACAAATTTTATGTCATATATCTTAGACTTATCTAAGCCTAATTTGTTTGCATTATCTCTTGAAATTATTCTAGAAATCAAGATTTTTCCATCGTCTTGAAAAGAAATCAATCCTTTATCAAAAAGTTGATCATAAGTTGAGCTAAGAATAAAACCGTTATCAGAACTTATTCTTTCATTATTATTCGAAACAGACCAAGGTTTAATGTGGCTTGCTATTAAAACTTCTGGCAAATTGATTTTTGTTATAATGCATTTGTAATCATACTTTTTCAGCAAGTTTTCCCTATATAATCCTTGACCAATTCTAGCTTTTACTATTATCTCTTTTTCCGTTTCGGCCAATGATTTATTTTGCTTTATTTTGTTTATTTCATTTTTTTCGGAGTCTTTCTTTTCAAAAAATGAAGAAACATAAAGTCTATAATGCTTAAGCGCATTACTGTACATCCTCTTTCCTTTGAAATCCTTAGCCTTAAAGTAAGAATTTTGAATAATTAAAGCAATGGCGACATCCAATTCGAAAGCATCCATTAACATGAGAGGCTTTGAGATTACTTTTTCACGCATCATGTCGTCAGATATGGCTTTTAATCCTGAAGAATAATGTTCTACTGTTCTTTGCCTTAAAGGGGAGCCATCCCTCTTGGTACTGGTCATTAAAAAATCTATAAATGTCATCGGCTATATTTTACTGCTTTTAGAGAAAAAGATAGCATTCAATTGATATCATTTGTTAAAATAATCCTTGGAAAGTATATGCTATGAAATGTTCTGATAAAATTGCTTACCTTGATAGTAAAGTTATAAAATAAAAGGGAGCCCAAATTCACATATGGATAAATTTTGCTATTTTCATAGAGTGTATAAAGAAGAGTTTAAAACGGAATACTCCTCAATTAATTTTGAAGGATACTCTTTTGATGTAGGCAAAATGGAAAAATATTTAAGTGAATATGTCCTTTCCCGTGAAAACTTACGTTTTATTTTTTGTGAGAACTCTAATGAAATCAGCTTCCGTAAATTGCAAAAAATGTTAAGTCGTTTTCTTCCGTCCGACGATTCAATAAAAAGCGCAAACGATATTTCGAAGAAAATCAAGAAGATTCTTCTTACTATTCTTTCTTAGCTGAAGCGATATTACCACTTGTATATCGGGACATATATGGCTTTAACCTCATTTCGTCTGCCATAGATATTAATATGACATTAACTGATACAGCAACCGGTGCGGATGCATGCATGTACGATTCCGAGAAGAAGACCTTCGTTCTAGGGGAAGCAAAATTCTATAAGAATTTTAATCAGGGCATGAATGCAATAATCAACAATTTTACAGGAAAAGATGGATTTATAAACAAACTGGATAGCTTATATAGGCATTCTCAAAATAACGATATAACCAATGCGCTTATTATTCGAGAACTTGGGAAAGAAAGTACATTTGAGTTTTCTTTTGCTGATTTTTTAAAATTATCGCTTCATTTCGCAGGATTTGTGCTTCATGAAGTCGGGTCTCTTACAGAAGACAAAATCAAGGACGATGCCTTATATGATTCATTCTCTGTATCCGCAAAAGCTATAATGACTAATATTCAACGCATTCAACCTCTTTACGCTAATAAAAACATCGGCATTTCTTTGCTGCATTTCCCAATCGAATCGAAGAATGGGCTTATTGAAAAAGTCATTGAAAATTGTCGAAAAACAAAAGAGAAATTAATCCATGAATAAAATTTCTGATAAAGCATATAACAAAAAGCGAAAAGAACTTCTCATCAAAAAAGATAGGAATGAGTCCGTTTCTAATATTGATTTTGGTATGTATGATCTCACGCCATACATGAATCAAAAAGAGTCTCCAACCCTATTTGAAAATATTATTTTCTATGAAAATAGTTTGAGAGAAATTCAGCATTTGCCTGGTAAAAATGCCTCTTTCACGCCCGAACAAGAGGAAGCCCTTGCTTTTATTTCAAATGAAAAAAACGAAAAAATAATATTATCGGCACCTACTTCCTTTGGGAAAACATTGATAATAAAAGAATATATTTACAGATATAAACCAAGCACTATCGTTTTTATTGTGCCGACCAATGCACTTGCGTTTGAGCTTGAAGAATCATTCAAAACAAATGCCGCTTTTAATGATTTTGAGATTTTCGATAAATGTCTTGATAGCTTAGATGAAAAACATGATGAGAAGAAAATTCTATTCATCGGAACGCAAGAGAAATTTCAAGAAATTGCTATCAATCTGCAAACAATCGATTTGTTTGTAATAGATGAAGCCTATAAATTAAAAGAAACAACAAGAAAGCAACGTGGTTATCGACTCTCTGAAGCTTTTTTGAAATCCATCTCTTTAAAATCTAAAAAAATCGTTCTACTAAGTCCAAATGCTGAATTTATAGGATTCGATAAATTTGGATTCACTATTTTCGAAACCGAATTCAACGCTGTAGATAGAGTTTTTGAACAATTAGATTCCAAAGAATTTAATGCTAAATTATTTGACAAAATCAAAAAAGAAAAGACTATCCTCTATTTTAATTCCCCAGATTCTATATCCGATTTTGTTAATGACGTAAGTTTTTTGCCGACAAAAAGTGACAATTTCATTTCGATGTTGGAACGTGAATTTCACCCAGAATGGTCAACCGTAAAATTATTAAAGCGCGGAATTCTGAGCCATCATGGCCAAATGCCAAAATACGTCCAAAACAAAATGCTGAAACTGTTTGTAGAAAACCAAAGCTATAATTTGTTAGTAGGCACCAATTCGATATCCGAAGGCATCAATACCCCAACTAAAAATATATTTTTTTCTAAGAATGTTACCTTTGATAAAGACAAACTTCTTTTTAAAAACACAATTGGACGTGCTGGGAGGCTTGGTCAATACCCTATAGGACATATCTATTCGGTTTCCGAATTCGAATCTATCGAAAAAGAGAAGATAAAAATAGAGCTGGCGATTTCAAACGAAGATGAAAAAAATGAAATTGATGAGACAAATAGTAGTACTGCCATCGAAAATTTTTGCACCAACAACAAAATAAGTATTGATTTCTATGAGAAATATATTCGCTCAACAGGATTGTCTTTAAGCAAAATCAATTTAATCTTCGAGGAGCTTAAAAAAGACATCCCATTACAGAACCCAAATAATGGTCTATATTTCATTCCAGCAATGGCCTCTAATGTATTTAAAGATGATTATTTTGGATATAAAGTCAACGAAGATAAGACTTATATAAGAGGAGTTTTACAAAGTGCTTATAAAGGTAAAAACGGAGATTTTATAGATATCAGGTCTTACGAAGATAGAATTCAATTTTTCCGTGCAAAATTCAAAGATAGCGAAAAATATAGCGACTCGAAAATCATAGATGGATATATTCGTTTCATTTATTCGACATTAGAGTATTACATTCTTCCAATTATGAATGTAGGTAAAGCATTGAAAGAAAATTACCCCTATTGGGGTTTTGGAAAAAATGTAACCACTGTCATAACTGACTTCTTCAGAAGGTACTATGATATGATTGTTGGGTATGATTTCAGCAGCCTTCCACAAGATTATTTGAAAATTGTTTCAGTGCTCAAGGAATATGGTATATCCATTAAAAAATTCAAACTTGACGCAAAAATAATTAAAGAAATCTCCGAAAGCCTGAACAAGAGATTTTCAACATTTGATGTGATAAATGCCATCAAGAAACTAGCCCGTTCTCAATCATCAAATGCAAAACTATATTCTGATGTAATCGATTATTATTCGCTTTAATCGCTTCTGCTGGATTATTAATAAAGTTAATGAACTAGTTATTTTCTTCTTTCTCAAGCGTCGCCACAAAGCAGGATTTATCATTGCTCCAAAGAACGGAGATGACTCTTCATCCGCCTTCTAAGAACGTTGAACTGTGGTTCAAGATTCTTGACTTCCGTCTCTGATCACTTTGTACTCATACTTCATTTTTCGTTTCCTCCATTGTCTTTCTTTTCTAAATATTCCTTGATTATCGGACCATAGTATTTTTTCTCGAGTGTTGCTCTTTGATAGAGAGTTTGCTCTTTTGAATCGCACCGTACAAAGTGTTTTTCTTTCCTGATAGACAGTATAGCATACCAGGTCCCGTGCTTATCCTGCATGACCCTTTTAATTCGATTTATTGTTTTTATTAGTTTTCCGATTCTGAATTCTTGGAATAGAGGTTCCTTTGAAATATTTGGATTCGTCTTTGGAATCTTCACTTAAATCAGTTTGAATGCACCCACACGAAGCGACTTTTCCTTCTCGAATATCCGTCGATGTTGAGACAAACGTATTTTCGCATTCGCAAAGGCAAGCCTAATAGGTGATACGTTCCGTTCCTTTTCCGGTAAACTTGATTACTTTGAAATGTGGATACTTCTTGCCAGTCAAATCGATGACCTTCCCTGAGCTGCCCTTAAGATAAGTAATCGGTTCTTTCTCCTCCTTTGTGGTGATTTTTAGCCGTCTCTCGGCCTCTTTTCGGGCCCAGACAGCTTCTTCAAGGGTGAGGAACCTATCTAGCTCGTATTTCTTCTTCTGATATTGGATAGCAGCTCTATAAGGCTTCACTTTGTTCTTCTAATAATAGATATCTGCATAGCCTGTAGATTAGGTTGTCTTGATGTTGTAAAATGGCTTCTTCTTGTCTGCCCCAAAGATTATTTCTCCTTTCTTGAGGAGGTTTTGGAAAACGATAAACCTCCTGGTTTTGAAGCCAAGAGGTTGGATTTTCGATGGTACTCGAGGAAGAAATCGAACCCGTACGATCTCGCGACCAACAGATTTTGATTCGTCTTGTTCAACCATTTTAATCTATTAGAGTATGGATTATCTTCCGTCGCCTGGCTTTTGTAAATCTTCTTGAATAAGGAAGATCTAGTCTTTAATAATAACACCATCAATTTAATTTTCTCGGCAAAGCTAATGGATTTTAGTTTTTGAAATATGCAGATTCTTTTGTTCTAATACTCATACTTATTTACCTATATCTAAACTCTTATGGTAAAACCTCGAAATAATTCAATGAAAATAAAAAAATTATGTTATCAGAATGATTGTAAGCGTTAAAGATATCCTCCTTTAAAATTCGAACCT
>ULWU01028761.1_pt1 | contig 42712 bp, 42 predicted proteins | sample 1960661 | NCBI WGS metagenome assembly ULWU01 (sample SAMEA4835821, study PRJEB28245) | human gut metagenome | biome: gut microbiome; material: fecal sample | place: Denmark | collected 2008
AAATCAGTTTATAAAGCCATAATCATAAAATATCGGTGGGGTGGAAAAATTCAGAGATTTAGTTTTTATATGGGTGGTCTTGAATTTTTCCACTACCATAAATTTATAAAGAAGGGATAGCTCTCAACTTTTAATAAACAATAGTTCTTGCTATTACAAACGCTTTTCGTAACTTTGTGGCAATTTCAGATGCCTAATGTGTTGGGGCTGAAAGGACATATTAGTTAACGAAGAGCGTTTTAAATATTATCCTCAATTTGAAATCTCGACACTTTCATAACACAGGGATAATAGGCAAGAACGCTCACGTCAATGTTATATACCTATCTTGTTAAGATAGTCTATATACCGTTTGGCGTGGGCTATTGTTTATTATTTGTGTTAGGGCAGTCGAGAGCCTCAAATTGAATAATATCCAATAGTTCCCACGCTTTTTTCATTGTGTAATACTATCCAAAGGGAACAGGGTAGATAAACGATATATAACTACGAATCAGACATTAAGAAACAACTTTTGCTACTATCTTTTAAGTAGCCAACTCATTTTTTGAGCAGCTTATACTACAAATTAAATTATTAATCAAAAAATAAAAAGCAATATGAAAAAACTATTTATTGGATTATCCTTTATATTTTCGTTTATACTATTTTCCTGTAATAACATCCAAAGTAATCAAAGAGTAGATGATAAGGAAGAACAAAAACAAACGACAACAAAAGAAGAAGTGCGTAATAATATAGCAAAATATCTTGTGATTGAACGTGAAGAGCCTCAGCCTGTTGGAAGCGCAGTAAGATTGAACAACAAGAAAGAGAATGTTTTTCAAGCTACTTTTTTTGATATTTCCGTTTTCTCTGCATTGTTAGCACAATGGGGAGTTAAACCACCCACATATTGGGTTTTGAAGAATTATTCGGATTTTACTATAGATAAGGTTGTCATGGAATATGTTGATACAGAAGGAAATGTACAAGTATTGACCGAAACTTTTTTAGCAGGAAATACCAAAAGGCAGTTGATTGATGTAAACAAAGGTGGAAAGCCATACATAATTACTATAAAAAGTAAAGCTCTAGATTTATAAATACAAGACAATATGGAAAGAAAAATAGTATTAGCAATATTTGCACCTGCACTTGTTGCATTGGCAATGAGAATAGCACTTTTTGTATTGGCACTTCCTATTTTTGGTATTGCGTTTATAGAACCATCTTTTCAATATGATGCAGAAGAACTTGCGGGATTCAATATGTTTATATGGGATGAATCATGGCTATACTGGATATTGGTTTTATTGGGAACATTCTATGTTGAAATGAAAATTTTTAATGATTAATTCGTTCTTTATATGGTAAATATATATTTTTATTTGTCTTTGCACTATTTACGAATATTGGAATAATGGCTCAATCTCCACAGTCCCCTAAAAGAACTGTCTTAGATTTTACGCCTAAAGTTCCGCAAGAAGTCATTAACCTTGCATTGGAAAGAGTTAAACAGAAAGAAGTTGCTTGTTTTAATAATGGAGCAATTCAAAAAAAAGAAGTATAAGATTATAAATTATACTACTTCAGTAGCTGTTGATATGAAATATAATGTTTGGGTAGAAGTCGTTGACCCTTGTAATGATATTGCTAAGAAACCTTGGATTCAATATAAAAAAATTAAGGAGGGACAGTACGTTTGCACAAAAGATACTTTTTATACTAGTAAATACTAACTAAATCTTATGGGAGTAGTAATAGGAATTGTAATTTATGCAATAATAGCATATATTACCTGTCCACGTAAAGAAAATGGGAGTTTTGAAGAGGGTGCGGTAGTAATGTATATTATCGTTCCTGTTGTGATTTTGGCGATTTATCTTATATGTAATAATTGATATTTTATAGAGAATGGTATTCTTCATGAAGAATATATATGCGATTTACATATTACTATTAATGCTATTACTATCTTGTACTAGTAAAAAGGATAGTAATATACAGGCTACTATTGCTAGCTTATCTATATATGATAATCATCCTACTTTGGATATATCAGAAGCTAAGCATTTGCAATGGGTAGATTCTGTATTAAGAGTAAAAGGTGTGAAACTGATTGATTACAGAAATAGGATATACCAATACGATGATACAAGGTTTTATTGGAATAGGACTTTTGATTATTTCTTGATATATCCCTCTAACTTTACACATGGAGAAGAATCAGATTTAAGTAATGGCAATCATTTCGTAAATGAAGATAGTACAATCTGTTTGAATGTGTATGCTACTTACTTCGATGTTTTTAAAGATGATTATTCGCTTCGTGAATGGTTCGATATGATGATTGATTCAGAAGTAGAACAAGGCAATAGAATTATCAAGAAAGATATTACAGACTATAGTTATACTATTGAAGGCAATACTAAGAGTGGTAGATGTTTTTTCTGTAAAGCTATTTGTAAAAAGGCTTATGAACGTGAGGTTATCATAACAGTGAAGTTGGAATATACAGATTCAAGAAAGGAAGAAGTGAAAACCATTATTTGTTTGTATAATAATGATAAATTTATTCGCATTAATTTAGATAAGAGATGAAAATGACTAGAATAGTATTATTTGTATTAATTATAGTAGAATGCTTTGTACAAGGGATATTAACGTATTGGTGGTACAAATACAAAAGTGGAGCATATTATAATTTAGTTATTAAAAAAAGTATGCTATACCATATATTATGTCAAACAGAGAATATATTACTAATAGTCATTGCTATAATACTATTCTATCTACTTATAAAACGGATGGTATATCAGATGAATACACATGGAAAGATACAAGTACAGAATGGACAAAATAGTTAGAATAGCTTTAGCAGAAATTATAATTTTTGTGTGCATTGATTACATACTAGGATTGCTAAGCAAAACACGAGTACTTCAATATTATTATATGAATATTAGATGTTGGCTCATAAATATAGAGAACATACTTTTATTGATAATTATAGCAACGCTATTTTGTCTACTTATAAAACGAATAAATACGAGGTTATGACAACAGAAGAACTTTTCGAGAAGTTTACTAGTAATTCCTTTACCGAGGAAGAATTATCAAGCTTGCATGAAAAATGCAAAAACATAAAGGGCTGGGATGTTCAAGAAGAACCTTATAGGCATATAAATCCAGCAAGTAAGGACAATTGGTTAAAAGATTGCCCTAAAAAACTAAGGGAAGAACTTGATAAATTATGGCAACTAGACTAACGGTATCTAAAACGGATTTAAAACAAATTGATTATGATAATAAATGCAATAAATGGAAATGGGAATAGACTGATTAGGGTCAATAAAGATACTAATAAAGATGCAGTTAAAGAGTTCTTAGTTACTACGTTAAGTCAATGTGATACAAACGGGCATTTTATCGAAACTCCTTATTCTGAATCTAAGCTACTAGATAAATATTTAGGGGAAGTAGTATTGAATATATATGTGACTAACCTATATCCAGAACCTATTGGAGAGTATATTCTTGATATACAAGATGATAATTTTGGGAATCGTCCTCATTTAGATATGTGGTATGTAAAGCAACAAGTAGATAAGTATTGGAATACAATAGAGTACTTTATAAATGAAACGAATAATTAAACAAATGAACTATGGAAAATGAGAATTATGCAACTAGAGAATTTCCTCTAAAAATAGAAACAATGTGTGTTCGTAATCCCTTTGACGCTCACAATCCAATATATCACCCTTATCATAACACTAGTAATTTTGTATCAGTAGAGGAATTTTATGAGAGATATAAAAAAGATAATCCTTCTTATGAGCTAACTAAAGATTATAGTAGTAGGAAATATGCAGAGTATACAGATGAAATGGTTTTTAAATCTGCAATACATATATTAAGAGAGGAAAATAATGGCAAACCATTTAATTTTTTGCAAGAGATTGAAGAGATTTTATTTTCATTTAATCTTTGGGATGATTGGGATGTACTTGATTGCCCTAGAAAGATATATTATGGAATCATTAAAGATAAAGAAATATTTAGACAATTGCTCAATAAATACTATTGGAAGCCTACGCTAGTGATAAATGCTAATCCAAGATATAAGTAAGAAATGACAAAGGCAAGTAAACTTAAGAAATATCTAATCACACATTGGGAAATATGGGATATGAAATCTCACTATCAACCCCCACAAGTTGATTTGTCAGAATTAAATATGTTCTCATATTATTTGCAAATACTTGCTAATCGAAGTGAGAGAGGAATATATTCTATTAATCTGTACAACTCATTAGAGGAAATAGAAGAGGATATATATGGAGTGTGTGTATTCAAGCATCAACAATGGAGAAGCAAAGATTTCAAAGAAATATACAATAGCTTAAACAAGCAAGAGTTTTTAAGGAAAATAAATGCATTGATAAAAGAGTATGGAAATAAATAGGGAACAAACTTTATCAATATTTTGTGAATTGGTAGATAGATTGCGTAGTAAACGAGAGTTTGAAATAATAGAAGCAACATATAGTAGATTACGCAAACATGGTTTTATATCTTCCGTCGAAGATTTTATAGACGGAAAACTTGTTGAAGGTAGTATAGAAGAGGCTCTTTTATTTAGATTTCATCTTGCATTTATGAAGAGTAGAACCGTAGATAATCTTCCAGTGCCCGATGATGTGAAAGATACTCCTTGTATTTTAGAGGAGCTAAGTAAACTATTTTAAATGAACCAATAAGACTAAAAGATTGGTATGATAAAATGAGTTATGGAAATAATAAATAGGACTGATGAATTTTGGATGGAGTTTTTTGACCCAACTGATGCCTACGAGGATTTATATGTTGATGAAAAAATGATTATCAAAGGAATATTTGATAATATGGGAATACATCATAAATACGTATTCAAATTTGAGTCTTTAGAGGAAATTTATCCGTATATACATGGTCGTATTTATGCATATAAAAATTTGAAAGAGGTAGATTTCAAGAGTATATTTTATGAGAAATACAACACAGATTCATTTTTGCAATATATCAACAGTTACATACAAAATTATGGAAATCTTTATTTGATAAAGGGAGATACATATTCTATCAAATTAGATACAAATGAAGAATAAAATTATCAAGATTGTTAAATGGTATCTAATAATACATTTAGCTATATCGAGTATGCTTCTAATAGACTACGCTTTCTTTGTTAAAGAATCTACCAAAATTACATGGGAAGGTAGAGGTTATACTGTAACTAAGATGATATTATTAGGACCATTAAATATATTATACTTTAAATAGAATGAATTATTGGTGAATATTAAGCAAAACAGCATTTGAAGAAATTCATTTGCTGTTTTTTATTGTTCTATTAATTATTACAACACATCTTTTACAACAAGGCTTGTTAGAGAATATATATAATAAAATCTGATTAATTAATTTGTTTTTTGTACATTTGAACACAAAAATACATCATACTAATAGTAAGCTTCAAGTCAACATGAAAAAGATTATTTTTATAATGTTATTAGGATTAGTCTGTAATACAATTAATGCCCAAATTGTAACTAAACAAGAATTAGAAGAATATACTAATATAGGGGATATGTCTTGGTCAGCTAAAGCTAAGGAGCTATCCAATGAATATAAGTTGAATGAATTGGGTGAACTATCATTATCGGTTATAAAAGAGTATAAAGGTCAGTCCAAATCTCAATTATATCGCAAAATTATAGATTGGGTCATATCTATGTCTTCTGATGCAAAGTCAGCTATACAAGTTTCAAATGAGGAAGAAGGAACAATCATAGCACGTTGTTATTTGCCTAATATTGCCAAACGGACTATGGGAGATAACTCATATAGAGTAAGCATTCGACCACTTATTAAATTTGATTTTAAAGAAGAACGTATTCGAATGACATATACCTTACAGAATTATGAGGTATTGAAGATAAATGACGATAGTGGATATGTCATAATGTTTGGTGGTGGTTTTGGGGTAACAGGTAATGGCGTTACTAAAGATACCCAAATATGGGCACTTTCTGATTGCTTTCCATTTGCAGAAAACAGACAACATCCTAAAGTGACCTCATCACGAGCTTTTGTTTATTCACTATCATGTTATAAAATCCTTGTAGATAAAATTGATACAGTTCTAAAGAAGCCATTGCAAACAAGTGATGATGATTGGTAATTACCCTATAAATGTAACTTTGACATTTTGAATTAAATATCTCTTTGGTATGGTGGAAACTAACATGGTTATCACCATTTGAAGAAATTCATTTGCTATTTTTATTTTTACAGAAATTCAATACTAATACATCAATCAGTATTAATATGGTCACTAATAAGTTGGCTATTATTACAGTTATATTTTATACTATAATAATAGATATACTAGTTCTAGTATTAATAGGATTAGTATAATAATGTTGGGTATTAATATGGAGGGCTTTTTCTTAAAAAGCTATACTATCATAGCTTTTTTTACATAGAGTGTTCAAATTTTGTTGGAATTTGTTTGTGTTATTATAATAATATACTACATTTGTGGCGGAATTTGTAGATAGCACTATCTTCTGAATAGCCAGTAATAGTGCTGGCATAATTAAAATTATAATAATTATGGAATTAACAAATTCAACAAATGTATTGGAAGCATTAGTGTCTAACAACCGTAGTGAACTGGGCAAAACTTTTGGTGTCGGTATGTTTGTTTCAGAAACAGATACTCCCGAGCAAGTTAAAGCTAAATGTAAAAGCTTTGTCGCAAGATTTGAGACTTATATAGCTAACTTGAATGTAATCATTAATTCGGGGGATGAACTTGCTTCTGAAATGAGAAAAGCTAGGGTTAAACGTCTATATTCAGCTCTTGATGAGAATGAAAAAGAAGATATAAAGGCACTATTGAACTAATGCATTAAATTTAGGCTAGCTTCGGCTAGCCTTTTTTATTCCAATTATACTATGGGTAGACCTATTATTAAATTTTCAAAACGGTATGGTAAAGTATTAGGTAGTATTAATCCAGACAATCACTATCCTTTATATATGTTTATGTATATCATTATAATGTATGCTTTAGAGAATAATTCGGCTTTTAATGCTTTATCAAAACATAAATTATCTGCTATACACTTTATTAGGATGCAGGTAGATTGCTGTTTGGAAGTTTATGCTTGTCTCTTATATAGAGATAAAGAACGTTTCTTTAAATATTTCATGGACGGCAAACCTACTAATAAACTTTGTAATATCTTACTGCCGGCTATCTTTGCGGAGAATTAAATAAGAGATATTCCGGAATATCAGAAATATACAAAGAGGGCTGCAAGTGGGTTCATCCTAGTAAAGTTATGTTTAGATTTACAGCTCCTCAATATGACCAGACTAAGTCTGATATGTTTTTTATAGGTTATAAAGATAAGCACTATTATGACGATGAAGAACAATTAAGGGATATATATAAAGATATGTTATTAGTAAATCAAATACTATATGAATTACTAAAGGAGTTAGTGGCACCTTATAAAATGGCACATAGTAAAGAACTAAAAATAGGGAAGTTTTTTAAGTCGAAGAAGAAAATGAGATTTCAGTTTTATGAATAGTGAGATAGAATCTACTACGTTTTTATAAGCGGTATTATTATAATAAAGCTGATTATCAGAAATGGTAATTAGCTATTTTATTGTAAATTAATATTAAAACGCGATATGGTAGTATTATGTGTAAGTGAAAATAGGATAAAATGCACGCGAACAATACGTCACCCATATTAGTGGGCCGCCAGGGAACTCATAAATCAACTTTCTGTCGTGAAATGATTCCACCTGCACTTCGCGCTTACTATACAGACAGTATTGATTTCAGCCAAAAACGGGACGCAGAACTGTATCTGAATCGATTTGCGCTCATCAACATCGATGAGTTTGACCAGATTACCCTGCCACAACAGGGATTTCTGAAACATATTCTTCAAAAGCCTGTGGTCAATCTACGGAAACCGCACGGTCGCTCGGTACTTGAATTGCAGCGGTATGCTTCATTTATCGGTACAAGCAATCAGAAGGATTTGTTGACTGATCCTTCGGGAAGCCGCCGTTTCATTTGTATTGAAGTGACAGGAAACATCGACACTACACAGCCGATAGATTATGAACAGCTTTATGCACAAGCCATACACGAGATTTATCATGGTGAACGATACTGGTTTGACAGTGAAGATGAGCAGATTATGACTGAAAATAACCGTGAGTTTGAGCAAACACCAGCTATGTTGCAATTGTTTTATCAGTATTTCAAGACTGCGCAAACGAAAGAGGAAGGGGAATTTCTTACTCCAGTCGAAATCTTGAATTTTCTGAAGAAAAAAAGCGGTATTTCATTGTCCGATAACAAAGTATATCACTTCGGGAGATTGCTGCAAAAATGCGGCATTCCTTCGAAGCATACTTATAAAGGTACTGTTTATCAGGTTATAAAGGTATTATAAGAGATAAAAGTAAGGCTGACAATAAAAGTCGGGATATTTTATTATCAGCCTATTATCAATGGTTATTGTCAGGTGACAGAGTGCTGATATTCATCTACTTGAGTGTATCCCTGACAGTATGACAATAAAACAGGTACAAATCTTATATGAGTAGTAACATACGAATCATAAGAGCCCCTCTCACATTCCCTGTTTAGAATAAATCCATTGCAAAGCCTGTGACCAATGTTCCGGATAAGCATAGTGCTCGGCTTCCTCCATTATCACAATCTCTTTAGGGGAAGTAATTACGTTATATACAGAAAATGTGGAAGTAGGAGGACATACCATGTCGTTATATCCTAAATAGAAGAAGACCGGGACTTTCAGCTGCTTTGCGAAATTAGCCACATCATAATAAGAAGATACTTCCAATTTCTTCTTTCTGATTTCGACAGCATCGGTGGAATCTCTGAATAAATGCGGCCATCCACCTGCCCGTCCTTTCTCATAGCCGCTCAAATCGCTAAGTGCCGGAAAGAAGCTAACGACTCCTGTCACACGCGGATTAAGAACCGCCGTGACGATGGCCAACGCACCTCCCTGACTACCTCCCTGCACCAAGAGGTTGCTGCCATCAAATTCTTTCATAGAACAAAGATAATCTACCGCACGTACACATCCCATATAGACGCGTTTATAATAAACTTCATCACGATTGTCCCAATTCTGATATTGATATCGATAAAGTCCTCCCTGGCTCAAACTAGCATAAACGGACGGTTCTAATGTTACCGGAATACCATGGATGCCAATCTCCAACGTAATCATACCTTTTTCCGCTTCTACAATCGCACCGGCATATCCCCGTACTCCCGCTCCCGGTACCCGCAATAAAGCAGGATACTTTCCGGGCTTTACCGGCACACAAAGAATACCATATACCCGGCTGTTCAAACGGTAGTTCTGTACATTCCATTCATAAACATTCACCTTCTCGGTACAACGTTCGGGCAGTAAACGCAATTTCACATTCATAGGAATTCGAACATTCTCCTGTTTGGCACTTTCCCAGAAAGTATTGAAATCGTTTGGCAAAACAGCTGTCGGTTTTATCTTCTCAGGTTCAAAGGCAGCCGTAGCCCGTCCTTCAACAGTTCTACCGTCATATTTTGTCCAGACACGACAACGCAAAAAGCCAGGAGTTTTCATGGTTCCGGCATCCAATGTCAGCACACCATTTTCCAAGACAATGGTATCTTTGAGTAATGGATGCATCATATCCTGAGCAACTTCATACCATACAGTCACATTTTCTTGAGGTACACGATTCTTTGTCACCACAACGTTGAATTTCACCTTCTCACCCAGTTCGTACTTCCAATCGACATGATCAGGTACAACATTCACTTTAACCATTCTTTCCTGCAATTGGGCGGACAGAGCCGCCGCCATGCAGAAAGAAATGAATATAAAAAACAGTCTTTTCATAAACTACTATTCAAAACCTTCGCTACAATACAGAAAAGTCCCATACCCCAAATGAGCAATATCAGTACCGGCGTTTTCAGGACGAACCTTTGTTTCTAAGACTTCTTTCACATAAGGCATTCCCAATCCTAAACGTGTCGCATAATGATTGTACACCCGCTCATAGACAGGAGCAAATTTACCACGTCTTGATTCAGGTCTCTGACCACTGGCTACCTCTTTCTTGTCTACTTCGTCTATTTCATACCAATTATACTTCCCGGTGAGTTCCGGCATATACTTGAATGGCACATCATACCCTAAATTATATTTAGCTGTATATTCATAGCCTTTCAGCAAGCGGTTGTCTAACACACCGTAGAGATCAGTACCTTGTTTCCAGGCCGTCTCACAAAGCATGGACATCATACCTAATCCCAACTGTGCATGTGTTTGGTCACGACCACTTTCCTGACATTGTCCAGTTTCTCCATCTATATAATAACGTATAGAACCATTTTCATATCCGTAAAGATAAATATCTATAGCTTTCTTATACATTTCCATATCATCCAATACAATCGCCATGGCCATGTAACAGTTAATGGCAGATGCGCCAAAGTTACCGACTGCCTTATTCTTAGGCTCTGTGATAGAGAAGAAATCATCTAATACGGGAATAAAACACCGCTTAAACATATCACATGCTCCCTGAAAGTCCTCATTCGTCATCCCGGAACCATCAAGATATCGCATAAGTTCAACAGCATAAACTAGTTTTATGCATAAGTTACCCACCATCAATACATGATCCAAACCGGCTTGTCTCGCACTATAGACAGGCTTTTTAAGGCTGGCGGAATAGCCACGTATTATCTCCATTGACTTATCAGCATAGCCTTTTTGTTGTGTAGCAGCAAACATAATGGCATTCTGACAAGCAGCCGCAAAATCGTTTCCAAATTGATTCATGATGTTCGGATGAGAAGCATCTTCACCGGCATAAATTTCATCATAAGGACCATTCATTATATATGTACTTTGAGAGAGTTTATCCGCGCTCAATAATTCATAACCCGCATATTGTGGTTGTATCTGTTGGGTAGCAATCTTACGAAAACGCTCGATGTCTTCTACAGTAAAAACAACTCCCGGGTGTTCAAATTCCGTAGGGTAGGTCACTTCTATGCGAGGCAACGGCCAACTATCTATATCGGTCGTCCCATCTTCTATTTCACTGTTACATGAGCATAGTGAGGTGCAGGCAATCACCATGCCTGCTACCTTTATCTGATTCTTTATATAATCTATCTTCATAATCATTTAACTATAAGGTGAATATAAGTCCATATTATTTCCCAGCCTCAACCTCTGAAAACGTCATCATTTCTTCTACACTCTTAAATGTACGTATCCAGTCTGCCGAGAATGAAGGAATATCGACTTTTAATATCTTGAACATAAAGGCTCTAATCGGAACAACCCCTTCTGTATTGGTAAACTGTGCTAAGGAAGATGCGTCATAATAAACCAGTTGTGTACCATCTGACAATTTCTCAACTTTCATAGCCGGTGCGATATTTACGGTATTTCCCAAGTTAGCAAGATTAAGAGTATATTGTGCACCCGATGGTATATCTGTGCATTTCATGGCAATCACCGGATAATCTTTAAAATTCATATCCATCTGATTAGCTACCGTACTATAGACTCTTTGCATATACACGCGCTTATTATTATCAGCAGTCACGGTCATAACCAGTTTTCCGTCTTTACGCTCCATAGAGCCAATATTACTATTGATAGCCCATCCCTCAAAGTCTGTTGTGGCATCCCATACATAAAAACCTGAGGCTACAGTCAAGTCGATAGTCGATTTATTGCCAGTCTCTATACAAGTGGCAGTAACAGTGGCTGCTCCGAAGCCCATGGCTTTCACTTTTCCTCCTTCCACAGTCAATACCTTCTCATCGCTTGATGTCCATTCCACAGAATTTACAGTAGCTACTTCCGGTGTTAGCGTAAAGTCTAAATCAAGTTGCTGTTTCCAGTAGAGAACATCCGTATGAGGAACAATCTCAACATTCGTCGCAGGTTCATATTTCATCACTTTCAATGAACATTCTCCTCTTACATTACTGCCATCGTGCGTATATGCATAGATAGTCACATCTCCGGCTTTTATCCCCGTCACTACTCCATTCTTATCTACCGTCGCAATATTTTCATTGCTACTTGCCCAAGTCAAATAAGAATAAGTATGGTCAGCAGGCAATATATCATATTTCAACTGTAATTTATCAGTTTCGTAAACTCCTTCCTCAATGTTTGTAAACTGAATCCCGGTAGTCTTGATTACTTCCGGAATCACTGTTACCTCGATAGTCCGTACAGTGGATGCTGTTCCAAATCCTACCGATGGAGTTACGGTAATCATCGTTTTTCCCAACGATTTAGCAGAAATCGTTCCATCTTGTGATACTGTAGCTACCAATTCGTTAGTAGTCGTCCACTTCAACTCTGTATGATCCGCATTTTCGGGAGTAATATGATAGACAATAGTTGTATCTGTTCCCAACTGCACAGGCAGTTCACTACTCACTTCCAATGAAATAGCTGTAATCAACTTGTTCTCGGGCATGTCAGTAGTAAATTCCTTCTCTCCGCAGGAAGCTATTAACAGACATAAGCCAAGTAATACACCAGCCTCCCAATATCCTTTCTTAAACAATGAATATCTGTTTTTCATGTCACTTACAATTATTTGTTTTTATTATTATTCCCATCCGGGATTCTGTTGCAAATTAGGATTCAACTGCAACTGGTCACTCGGCAACGGGAACAGATAGTTCTTTTCTTCCCATTTACGCCCCTTTTCAATAATGATACAACCTTCAGCATTGGTCTCATAAGGACAATTCGCCCACACTTTTTCATACTCCGTACCTTTCCACTGAATTCCTACAATATCCATCGGCATTTCTGTTTCTGCTGTCTTCCAACGTTTCAGGTCATCTAAGCGGAAGCCTTCATTGAATAGTTCAATGGTACGCTCACGGCGGATTTCTGTCCGCATATCCATACCCGCATTTTGGGTAATCAGTTCATTAGTCAATGGAGTCATAGCCGGATTAACACGGAGACGCACCAAATTCAAGGAAATATTCAGGTCAGTATTCGAGATCTTGTCGTCCCGTTCATACACTGCCTCTGCATAATTCAACAAAACTTCAGCATAACGGATTATAGGAAAATCATAACCTTCTTTTTTATCTTCCACCTTACGCTCTGTTGCCCATTTCTGATTGTGATATCCGGTCCCCGTCTTCGGCACAAAATTAGATATATATGGGTTCTTATCCTTTCCATCCCAAGAAGTACGTGGTTTCTGATTGTTCCAAAAGTTATCGTGAGGACGCATCATTGTATAACGCATACGATTGTCACGATCCTGAAATTCATCATCTATTTTCATATACCCTTTGAATTGAGGGTTTGTTTTTCCTCCATAAGTGATGGGAAGTCCATTTTGACAAAGATACATATTGGCGAATTTACGACTAATCCATATTGCATTATATAATGAACTTTGTGTAATATTCCAGTTGATAGGTGCCAATATTTCATCAAAGCGCCGAGCAAATATATATTCTTTATTAGCACTTTTCTGTAATCCGGCAGGATTAGACTTCGCATCCTCCAAGATGAACATATATTTCTGTGCACTGTCACCCAATGCTTCCGGTTTGAACAAACTGAATGTTTTGCTATCGATCACGTCTTTGGCAGCTTTCGCCGCAATATCCAGCAGTTCTTTTCCACGTTCTACGTTACCACGACTTTTTTGCCAGGTACCTTCGTACAACGCCACTCGTGACAAGAATGCCTGACATCCTTCCCGACTTATGCGCCCATACTCTTGTATTTCGGAGAACTTCGGTAACAGAGGAACGGCTTCTTTCAAATCTTTAATGATGAAATCAGCCACTTCACTACGATCATTCTGCTTGACATACATTCGCGCATCAGTTACCTCCATAGGTTCCTTCACCAAAATAGCATTGCCATATAGTTGCAATAAATCGAAATAAGAATAAGCACGAAAGAATTTTGCTTCACCCACATACTGGGCTATGTCACTCGGAGTGGCATATGACTCTGCATTTTTCAATAACAAATTCGTACGGCGGATGTGCGAGTAATTGCTAGTATAGTTAGCATCCGTAGACTGCACAGCGTTACTTCCATTGCTAAATAAGTTACGCTCATCTTTATTGGTAAACAGATCTGATGTATAATCAGAATGTACCGGTTTTGTCGACTTATATTCCATCGCTCCTGAAAAGTGACGTGTCCAGCCATAGAATTGATTGGCAAATAGCATATAGTCATCCGGTGTGTTCCAGTAGTTCGTTTCTGCCAACTGTTCTTGCGGCTCGAGATCAAGGCAAGAGTGCGTGGTCAGTCCCAAGGCTAAAACGACAAACAGATTCTTTATTTTATTTAATCTCATAATACTTAATATTTAAAAGGTCAAGTTTAATCCTACCGTCAGGTTTCTCGTAAATGGGTAACGACCGAATGTCTCTACTTTGCGCGACGCTTCCGGATCCCATCCATCCTTAATTTTACTATTCTCCCACAAATCAGCTCCCGATACATAAATACGGGCATAGCTTATAAATTTAGTCTTCGAAAGCACATTTGCCGGAAATGTGTAGCCTAACGTGACATTCTTCAAACGAAGATAAGCACCATCTTCCACTGACCAGGAAGAACAAATATAGTTATACAGATTGATCTGTGTCTGATGTGTGTAAGTGGGATAATGGGCGTTCGGCGTTTCTGCCGACCATACATTACCAACCGACTGATTCGTTGAATTATTGTACCAAGACATCATCGGTATTCGCCAATTGTCATTCTTTCCCTTTTGATTATTTTCGCCACCACGCCACACTGTACGTTTACCGGCTCCTTGAAAAATAACCGAGACATCGAAACCTTTCCACGATAATCCGGCATTAAAAGAGAAAGATACCTTCGGATCGTCAGTTCCCAAATATACATAGTCAACTTCTGTCAATTTACCATCTTTATTGACATCTTCATACATATTATCTCCCAAACGCAAGTTACCGGGCATAGCAATATTGTTATTGCCATTACCATATTGATTAATATATTTGTCCAATTGGTCTTGTGTTTCTATCTTACCACAATATTTCAAACCGAACACGGAATTCAACGGATAGCCTTCACGATTTGAAACTACACCGGATTTGATTACAGCATCACCCCCATTATCTACCAATTTGTTAGTGGTATAAGTGAAAGTTCCACCCAGATGATAGGAAATTTCTCCTATTTTATCCGACCAGTTAGCCGTGCCTTCCCAACCGTTTGCCTTAAAACTACCTCTATTTGCGGTAGGAGCTTTATCCCCCAATGTGCCTGGATAGGTGACATCAATCAACATATTGTTACACTTCTTCCAGAAAAGTTCGGCAGTACCTGTCAGTCGATTATCCAGGAAACCGAAATCCAAACCGATATTATAGTTTTTGATGACTTCCCATGTACGGTCTGTACTCAACAACTTACCGTTTGTATCCACATAGGAAAGTAAACCACTCCCCACTAATGCGCCTCCATTCTGTTTGAAATCGTACAACTGCACACCATCGTATCGGTCAATACCTCCCTGATTACCCACTGTACCATAAGAAAGACGTAGTTTCAATTCATCGAAAACACCCAGCTCTTTCACAAACTCTTCCTCACTGATACGCCATCCTCCGGATACACCTCCAAAAAAAGCCCAACGGTTCTCCGGCTGAAATTTGGAAGAACCGTCATAACGGAAATTTCCTTCAAGCAAGTATTTGGATTTATAGTTATAGTTCAAACGTGCGAAATAAGAAAGTAATGCTTCCTGATATCTGGAAGGTCCTTCATCCTTTGTGTTGCGTAAGGTTATTTCTCCGATTCCGTTGATAATATTCAGTGAAGGTAAAATATTCAAGGCCTTAGTTGCAGTATAATCATATTCTTTCATACTATATTGCGTACCAAGCATCATTCCGAGGTTATGACTGCCGAATGTCCGCTTCCAGTTCAAATAGAAATTTAATGTATACAGATTGGTTCGCGCAGTTGTTTTAATATAATAAGTATCCTCTTGTCTGGGTTCCACACGCGTTTCCCGTTTTGTACCAGTGTAGTCATAATAATCCACTGTTTGGTTTTTCACGTCCCGAATGGCAGTAGAGGTGTTATACCCCAAAGTGGCCACTGCATCAAAATGGTCGTCAAAACGATATTTAAATGTCTCACTGATATTGATACCGGAGGTGTTGAGTTTGTTGTCTCCTCCCAATTCACAACGCCAGTTGGGCGTAGCCCAGTTACCCCACGCATAAGGTTTCCCATCCATAGTGGAAGAAGGAAAACCCGGTTGTTGCGTACCGGCCGTCAAAGCTTCTCCAATTTGCGTCGGTGACACTTGATCCTGACGATAATAGAAAATGATAGACTCAAGATCGAAGTTCTTTGTAAGGTGGAATGTATTACTCAAACGAAAATTATAACGTTGATTCCTATTGTTGCCCCATTTCAAATTACTATCATCATACATATATCGTCCGGAAAGACGGAAAACAGACCTTTCGTTACCACCCGATACGCTCAGTTCATGTGAAGTGGAAGCTGCTGTCCCCCACATGATATCTTGCCAATCGGTATCAAAAAAGACGAAGTCGTATAAACCTTGGAAAGAATCCGGGAAAGGATTACCCGACTGTTCCACATTAATATAATGCCCCTTATTCTGACGAGCCAAAGCTACGTATTGCAGCCATTGATCGTCTGCCAGCTTTTTGTTATCATTCAAACGAGCTTGTTCCATAGCATCACACCATTCATTGAGTGTCATCAGTGTAGGCTGCAACCCTACGAATTTAGCAGTTACCGAACCACTATATTCCACCTTTACCTTACCTTCTTTGGCCTTTTTAGTCTGTACCAGAACAACACCTCCGGCAGCTTTACTACCATAGATAGCAGCAGAAGCGTCTTTAAGGAAGTTGATGGACTCTATATCCCCCGGATTTAATTGGGAAAAATCGTCAGACTCCACACCATCAATAATCACCAACGGAGCTGAATTATTCTTCGAGAATGAACCGCGTAATTTCATATTCCAGTTCTCATCTCCCGGAGCAGCCGAGTTACGGGTTATAATGACTCCTGGCACTTGTCCTTGCAAAGCCTGTGCAGGATTAGAGAGAGCTCCCTTATCCTTTAACATCTTGTCACTAACTACGGTCACCGCACCTGTTAGTGTCTCTTTCTTCTGTGCGCCATATCCTACAACTACCACTTCTTCGAGCACTTCAGTACTCTCCTTCATTGTCACATTTAGTACCGCTTTTACACCTGCGTCAATTATTTGGTCTTCGTAACCGATATAACTGAACTTCAATTTAGCACCCGCAGGAACATCTAGCGAGTAGTTACCATCAATGTCGGTAATCGTACCACCCGTTTGTCCGACTACACTCACATTGACGCCGATAAGCGGTTCACCTAACACGTCAATCACTTTTCCTTTAATTTTCTTCAGGGTTTGTGCTACCGACTGCTGTTCACTGACAGCCGCTTGTATCCCAGCAACGGGATACACCACACACACCAAACAAGCAAAGATTGTTATCTTCTTCACCTGCTTTACCATACATAGCATTTTCTTTCGGAGTTTCATGAAATTAAATCTGAGGTTTTTACATTATTATTATTTTTATTCTCAAGACTCGGCAAGATGTGCAGACATCCCGCCATTTTACTTTTTCTGTTTTTTTTCTTCATTGGCTTCGCTTCTATTTATTGATTCAGTTCATATTAAATGCAATTCTTCATATATCGGCGCATGTCACGACGTCCTAAAAATAAATGATAATCTACCGTACGCTGACTAAGATTCAACATATTGGCTATCTCTTCCGTATCTTTTTCTTCATAACGGCTCAACGCATACACCGTACGCCGTTGTACAGGAAAGACAGCAAGTATCCGTTGTTCTGTCTTACACAAGTCATCGGCAATAATCTTCTCTTCTGTTTCATTAGTAAAAGAAGGGATCATATCATAGATATAATTATTCACTTCTTGTTTTTTGTAGTATCTGCGTAAATAATCGGTTACGATATTACGGGCAATGGTAAACAAGAAATACTTTACAGTATCCGGACGAAGCATTTGTTTATAATCCAATAAACGTACAAATACATCCTGGGCCAAATCTTCTGCCTCACAACGATGAGTGATGCGATAGGTTATGTAATTGAGAATTATCTGGTGATACTCTTTATAAGAGCAAGTTATGATATCATCAAAAGTATTAGCCATCATTGTTATTTTAAAGTTCTCTATAATATTGAATAAAGGCAGCAAGAGGAATTCCCATTGTCGGATAATTAGGATATGGATGGGGATTTCCGGTCTGTATTCCGTCACGATTCCGGTTGTACCCTTTTTCATTATCAATGGTAATGCCTATGTCAACGACATAGTATCCTTCACTCTCCCTACCATCAAATGTATCAATGATATTCTTTCGCAGTTGCCACATGGCTGCATTCTGCCGTAACGTAAAATCTCCTCTGATATTATTGAGCGAGCCACAGGTTGTACACGGGATCAGAATTATAAATTTACCATCGGGCACAGCTTTGTAATATGACTCTTTCATCTCGGCAATCTTTTCATTCCATTCCCGATAATCCGCCGTCAAACTGTCGCGATAATCATTGAGCCCCAACATCTGTGCAAAGAACTTAGGTGCATCAAGATTCCACATATCCAGATATTTTCTATAATTGAAAGCCCATTTTCTCTCATCAATCTCAACATGCTTCCACTTCTTTCCTGTATAAACCATGTAGCTTCCACGTGCATTATCATACATTAAATCGTTTTTCTTCGGAGCTGCCAAATAACCTGTCTCCTTATCGAATTTAGTTATGCATTGATCGTATCTCCCACAGTCATAGACTATTTCAGTATCTGTCAGTTCACCATTAATCACCTTATAACAGTTTTTCCAAAACTCACAACTCCCCCAATATCTATATTCACCCACAGGTTGCATATATCCATGATATGATGTCATCTCTCCTTTAGGAATCTCGAAGTATTTCTTCACTGTCCATCCACCCCGCCCTTCATCATACTGTCCTTCTTCATTCTTTATATTCCTTAGTCCGACCAGTTTTATACCGGGAATATAATTCTTCGACAGCAACGCGTCCCTGAAAAAAGCTCCGTTGACAAAACTGTCCCCCAGTATCTGAACAGTAACTTCCTGAGTTCCTATTCCTTTTTTCCCTACGCATATAGAAATTGCTTTTTCTTTTATTATTTCAAACTCATCCGAATTGACCAATTCGATTTTCATATTCGATCCATCCACAGGAGTATCGACAGAAGCTACACGATTCAGTTTTCTCGAATAAACACAGTCACCCGAAAATCTCACAAAGTCATTGTAAGGTCTCCATCTTTTAATTAGTGCTTCGACAAAAACATCATTCCTTATATCCGAAAGCATATACAGTTTGCCCGGAATACAAATGTCATTTTTAAAGTTACTTTTCTGTCCCCAAAGCGGATGAAGTGAAAAAAGAAATAGTGGTAATACAATAAATGTTCTTTTAGATAGAATATTCTTCATGGTTCCATCATTTTGCAGTTCATAGTTATTTTTAATCACACTGCAAAAATAGACGAATCCAATCGACACCATTGAGATAATTTGTCCCGATTATTAGGTTAGTTTGTCTCATTATACCCTTTTTAGGGCATTTTCAGTATATAAATGGGAATGGAGAGACTTTTTATTTAATCTCTCCACTACCATTCGAACGATATTGCGTCGGAGTGAATCCGAACTCTTCTTTAAAGTATTTATTGAAATATTTAATGGAATTGAATCCGACCCTGTCCGAAATCTCCGAAATATTATATGAACTGCCCCGAAGCAACTGGGCAGCTCGTTTCAATCGGACAGAACGAATAAAATCATTCGGTGTCAATCCTGTAATGGACTCAAATTTACGGTATAGCTGACTACGACTCATCCCCAAGTCATCACACAAGTTATTAACCGAGAACTCCGGATTTTCCATATTCTCTTCCACCAACCGTAAGGCTTTCTCCACAAATTCTTCATCTAAAGAAGTAATAGTGATATTCTGAGGAGAGATTTCTATTTCTTTATGAAATATTTCCTTACGCTTTTCCTGCTGTTCTAAAAGCATATTAATACGCGTCAGTAATATGTCATAATTGAAAGGTTTCGATATATAAGAATCAGCACCAGCTTTATAACTTTCTATCCGAGCTTCGTCTGAAATACGTGCCGTGAGCAAGATAATCGGGATATGTGAGGTCTGAATATTGTTTTTAATCCGGACACACATTTCCAGACCATCCACTTTCGGCATCATCATATCGGATATTATCAGGTCCGGCGACTTATGTATGGCAACTTCTTCGCCTTCGGCTCCGTCTCCAGCCTCCAGAATATTAAATTGACCTATCAATTGTTCCACCAAAAAACGACGGAATTCTACATTGTCTTCCACTATCAAAATAGTTTTCCTGTCCGAATATACCACCTTTTCTTCCACATCGGGAGACATAGCCGGAACTTTGGATTCACTGTCGTCTCCTTTCAAGTCGGATGGAATATATATCAAAAATGTTGTTCCTACTCCTATTTTGCTATGCACTTCTATCTTTCCGTTATGCAAAGAGACATATTCTTTGACCATATGCAAACCAATACCGGAACCTGTCACACCAGGAATTGGCTCCGACTGATAAAAGCGGTCAAATATCACATTCAAGTCTTTTTCACTGATTCCACATCCTGTATCGGATATTTCGATTCTTACGAATATCTTTTCATCTTTTTTCTCCGTCGCTACAATCGTTGAGATAAGCCCTCCATCAGGAGTGAATTTAAATGCATTGGAATAAATATTATTCAGAATCCGTTGCATTTTCGTATCATCAAACCAGATATTCATGCCAGGACATTCACTCTCTATCGAAAACTTTATAGATCGATTTGTCGCCAGTTCTTTAAACCCTGAACCAATGTACCGCACAAACTCTACGATGTCAGCCTGATGTAATTTCAGACTTTCACCTCCCATCTCCAGTTTCCGAAAATCAAGCAGTTGATTAATCAACTCCAACAAATTACCGGCATGGTTATAGATTGACTTCAATTTGTCCTTCATTGGATTCTCCGCTTGTTGAATAAGGATACCTAAAGGCGTCATTATCAAAGTAAGCGGAGTACGGAATTCGTGACTGATATTGGTGAAAAAGCGGAACTTCATCTGATTAAGCTCTTCTTTCTGCTGTTCACGTTTCAATGCCTCTTGTTCGAACTGCTTTTTAAGTTTTTTCTTCCTATAAGCTTTTAAAAACAAATAGATGACTCCACCTGCAATCAATATGTAAAATATGTAAGCAGGAACAGTTGCCCAAAAAGGCGGAGAAACGACAATAGTCATTTCTGCGGCCTGTTCTCCCCAACTTCTGTCATTATTGGCTGTGTATACCACTAATTTATATTTCCCCGGATGTAAACCGGTATAGGTAGCCACTCCCAGACCATTGGTCTTTATTTCATTCCAGTCCGGATCAAAATTCTCGAGTTTATACCTATAGTAGGTTTGCAAAGTATTCACATAGTTAAGCCCGGCAAATTCGAAAGTAACAAAGTTCTCATTATACTTCAAATGAATCTCACGAGTATTATTTATCGGATATTCAAGAATAACACGCCCTTTATATTCTGTGTGTTCCTTAACAGGAGAATTGAACAGACGGAATGCAGTGAATATAGGTTTATTGTGGACATGATTATAATAAATCTTTTGAGGTTGAAACGAATTAATGCCATGATGACCGCCAAAATACAGTTCTCCATCACGGGTTTTTAACGATGAATTCTCATAGAACTTTCCTCCCTGCAATCCGTCTTCTGAACTGAAGTTGACTATGAGAAAATCATATCCTTCAGAAGTCTCTTTTAATTCAATTCGTGAGATACCACTTACCGTTGATACCCAATAAATACCGCTATCATCCTCAATGATTGACGATATAGAATTGTTAGCCAATCCGGTCTCTGTAGTTATCGTATGAGCTTTCTTCTTTTGTTCGTCCCATACACGAATTCCAATATCCGTCCCAAACCATTCTAGCGAATGGCTATCTTTGTACACACAATTATAGCTTACCTGAGGCCCCATAAATTTAGGATTATCCGGATCGTCTATTTCAGGAACAAAGATTTTATCTTTATGAGTATCATAGTAGTAAATACCATTTTCCCCAAACACCGCAAAAGTAGAATTGCTGACAGGATAAAAACCATAATCGCGTTTATGAAAGCTAATCTTCGGATGTTTATCCCGCAACAATCGTATTTTTCCCGTTGAGGTGTCTAGCTCACCTACTCCTTCATTACTGACACTGACCCAGTAACGCCCATCCGGATCTTCATAAACTGCTCGGGAGATATTCTGCTCCGGGAATAACTCTGTATTAACTAATTGTTTATTGTAATATCTCACATTTTTTCCATCTATGCAGCAAAATCCATTCAAATACGTTCCAACCCACAATCTCTTTTTACTGTCTCTATAAAGAGTCAGACAAAGATCACCGGACAGAATATCTTTGAATGCCCTGCTGACTTCTCCCGTAGAAGGAGAGTAACGCATCAATCCGTATGCAGTAGTACCAATGAGTATCGTTCCGTCTTCGTCTTCCAACAAACAACGCACCGATTCGTTGGTAATCATTGTTTTATTCTGAACAGTCTGAATTAGCTTGAACTTATACATACTCGGATTATAGTAACAGATACCTTGCCACAAAGTGCCTACCCAAATTCCGTCATTATTATCGGCAAAGATGCACTGTATGTCATTACTTAACACACTGCCGTCACCTAATTTCAATCCGGGCATTGTTTCAATTCTATGTGTAGAGTTTTCAATTTTCCGCAATCCAGACCACGAAGAACCGACCCATGCGTTTCCTTGCTTGTCCAAATCCATACAGGTAAAGAAGTTGGACATACCTTTAATGGTGCTTATCTCTTGCCAACCTTTATCAGTTTTATCACGATAGCAAACAGCCTGATTATACATCAGCCATAGATTCCCATCGGAGGTAGATTGTATTTTTAACCGGTCTGTAGCTTCAGAGATACGTCCTACAAAAAAAGTATCCTGCCCGGTGTAATCTCGCAAGGTTTTGTCCCAACGACGAATCAGCCCGCTCGAATATACGATATAATAAGTATTCTTATATTGAGCTAACTCGTACGGAATACCGTGCCGATATGTAAAGTCACTGTTCCCCTTTTCGATTATCTGTAATTCTCCTGCGGATATATCAAAAAAATAGAATGTATTATCTTCGGTAAGAAACCAATAGTTCTTGCTCTCATCAATAAACAAATTCTTCAATTTTCCACTTACTCCCATCCGGCGTAATTCGGAATCAATATCATAAATAAACTGATTGGTATTCAAATCGAATAATAACAAATATCCCGGAGATTTCATCCATATCCGTCCGTAAGCATCGTGATAATCTTTAAATATTTGATTCCGGTTGAAATCCCATTTATAGATTTTCCGCCTATCGTGATAAAAATGTTCGAATGTAGCACCATTGTAGATGTTTAAAATAGAAGCTGTTCGAATGACCATACGACCATCCGGTGCCATTGTAAAATATCGTATTTGATTATCCGACATCCCATCAACCACATCCCAATGCCGAAACATATATTGTGAGTATACCTTAAAAATGCTTAGCAGGAGAACGAGTGTGATAATGCTTGTACGCTTTGTATTTTTCATAAGCCAGCCTAATTTGCCAGACAAAAATAGAGATTAAACATCAATACAACAAGGGTATACATTATAATTTTCGAAAAAACACAAATGATTAAGCGAGATAGACGTTTCATTCGTATTTCATTTAAATAAGGAACCAATTTATGCAAAATGTAATATGAAACGAATTCTTTTATGTCTTTCAGCAGCTTTATATTTACTTTTTATCCATGCAGAAAAAATAAAGCATCCAGCCTTACTTTATACCCCTCAACGAATTGAGCAGGCAAAAATAAGTGTCAGACAGGATACACGAATGTCTGAAGCTTGGAATTCAATCAGGAAAACTGCCGATAACCTATTGCAGAAAACTCAATTGAATAAGATAGACTATTTAGCACTCTCATTTCTAATGACGGATGAAAAGAAGTATGCTGATAAAATAAAAGAGATTTTGCAGGATGTCACTGAGGACGAAACTTGGGGCAATCAAGAAATGATGGCTCGTACCCCAGCCTGGAACGCCGACCTTGAGATTGCACATAAAGCTTTTTATGCAGCAATAGCTTATGACGCCATCTATCAAGAACTTTCTCAATCTGAAAGAAGAAAAATAGCTCACGGATTAAAACGTCTGGCAATGGACCCGCTATTAGGTGACTGGATCTTGGAGCCAACACGTATTCATTCACTAAACTCAATGGGGCACAACTGGTGGACTTCTTGTACGTGTATGGGTGGTCTACTTGCACTAAGCTTACAGAATGAATTGGAAGAAGCAAGAGATGCTGTAAAGATTATCAACGAAGTCCTTCCCGAATGGTTTGAGTTTGCAGGAGATGTGCTTCATCAAAAGCCAAAGACCTTTGATGAGGCCGGTGGAATGTATGAATGTCTGAACTATGCAAACTACGGGATTCAAGAGGCTTTATTATTCCGCTTAGCTTGGATGAATACTCACAAGGAAGATAAAGCAATAGAGATACCCCAACTGGAGAAGTTATCAGATTTTTTTGTACATATCTGTTATCCACGTACAGGTATGCTTTATAATATAAACTTCGGGGACAGTCATAAAAACACGGCTGCCGAAAGTAGTCTGATGTTATTATATGCAATGGGGATTCAAAATGATGATATGCTTTGGTATATGAATCAGATAGAGCAAGGGCAACACCGTGATGGATATTTTATCGACCGCCCGATAGGATTTCTCTATACTCCCAATTTGAGTAAAGCACCCAAGGTTCCTAAACTAAAGAAATCACAATTATTCAAAGACTTCGGTTGGGCAACCATGCGCAACTCTTGGGAGAAAGATGCCACAATGTTAGCCGTCAAGTCCGGATATACCTGGAATCATTCTCATGCCGATGCCAATTCATTCATAGTCTTTCATAAAGGAGAGGATATTATCAAAGATGGAGGACGATGTTGGTATGCGAATCCCGAATACCGCAACTACTTCTTTCAAAGCGAGGCACATAATGTCGTATTATTCAATGGCAAAGGGCAAAGACGAGAACAGCAATATTATGGTTCTACCTTAAGAGGATATCTGCATTATCTGTTGGATGCCGGAAATATAAAATATGTGTTGGCAAATGGTACAGGTCCTTATTCGGACCAGTTTAGCCGCAACTTCCGTCACTTTTTGTGGATAGACAACGTCATCTATATCATTGATGATTTAAAAACCTATGAAACCGGTCATTTTGAATGGTTGTGGCATCCGGGAGGAATAACTGAGAAAAAAGGGACAGATCTAAACATTACAAATGGAAATTCTTCAGTAATAGTCCGTCCATTATATCCTCGCACGTTGGCACGATCTAATTTTGTGCATGATTATCCGGACGATTTGTATTGGGAAGTAATAGAAGTACCGACTGAAGATTTGAAAAGTAAAGATAGTTATTATTCTTTTCACTTGCCTGACGAAGTCAATAGAGTGAAAGGTGTGACTGCTATTATTTTAAAAGAGACTCCCGATGAAAAAGAGCTTCCTGAGATTGAGAAACGTGAAGGTAAAAACTGGATTGGTTTACGCATCCGCAATAAGGGTAAGATTACAGATATTTATATTAATCAGTTAGCAGACGGACGATTAATGCATAGCAATTCATGGATTGAAGCCGATGGCTGGTCTACAGATGCTTATATGTTTATAGTTACATATCCGGAAAAGAGCGCTCCGGCAGATGCTAAAGAGTATTTTATTGGTTATGGCAGTTCATTAAAAAGAGGAACTACCTCTTATTTCTCCTCGCTGGCAAAACTATTTATTATTCAGAAAGAAGAAAATAGACGCATGCAGCTATGGATTGATGGCTCCACCAAAGTCAAAGCCTATATCAGAAGTTTACAATGCCCGGTATCTGTGTCTGTTAATGGGGAAAGTATTCCCATAGTCTATGATCATTCAAATCTAAAAATCGAATTATAAAGCGCGAACCAAGTGGAGTGAAATGATAGCATCGAGACTATATTTCATTATCAGCCTATTATCAGAGGTTATTATCAAGAGAGCATTGATATTCATTTATTTGAATGTTATACTAACTGTTTGACAATAAAAATAGGTGCAAGCTACAAATACATTCAGTGTGTCGGAATTTCCGACACACTGAATGTATTTAGAAAACATATCAAACAGTCAAAGATGGCATCTCCTATTTTATAGCTACTTTCGTCTGTAATCTTATGTCATCGGAAGCAGCACCAATCATTATCTGAAAAGTTCCCGGCTCCACAATCCTCTTTAAATTCCGATCGACAAGCGAGAAATCCTCTTCGGACAAAATAAACTTCACTTCCCGTTCTTCACCACGCTTCAAAAACATTTAGATGGAAAAGATATAAACAGGATAAATAGTAACTTCTTCATAAAACAAACATAAATAAAAGAAACCTGCTTACCAAAAGAATATTATCTTTTCAGTAAGCAGGCTTTCACTCATATTCAAAAATGCAAAGAGCAAAAACTCTCACAAATTTGTGTGTTCCATTAATTGATAGCTATCGGAGCATCCAACGTCTTAATAGTAATTCCATTTGTAGTACCGTTTATACGCCCTGTGGCATCTTTGATAACTCCACCTTCCTGAGTCTCTGATCCGTCTAGTTTATAATAAAGTGCCAAGCCTTCTGAAGCAGGGTCAACACCCAGCATATTCTGCTTAAGTTGATTTTCCGTACGGGCTACACTCCAAACACGGACTTCACTCATTTTACCATGGAATGGACGTTCACCCCATTTAAAACCATAGATTCTACCAATATAAAAACCCATGTCCGAATTCGGATCAAAACCGTCAATACCCCAATCTGAACCAGCCCATTTCTCACCATTTACATAAATACCTGTTTTTCCTGTCGGTTGATCATAAGTCAACGCTACATGATACCAACGATTTGTTAACAACGGTTTCGTTACACGGTAGTTCTGTCCTCCGGCCACTTCCAAATAATCTTTAGGAGTAATTCCTCCTCCTGCATCACCGATACGGAGAATCATCACACCTTCGGTTCCCATAATCGTATTATTATCGAGGAAATAATCCACATTAATCAATGCTTCGTAAGTGAATGACGAGAAGAAAGTACCGACAGGGAACTTCACAGAAATATAGTGATTACTGAAATTACCAGCTTTGGTAATTTTCAACGGTTTGGAGAAAAAGAAATATGCAATGTTTGTTCCGGAAAGAGTCGACACCGAAGACGAATGCACCCGCATAGGCAAAACATATGAGTTCCCGGCTTTCAAGGCTTCTAACCCGGAAAGTTCGACTTCTACATTATCCGCATACAATTTTCCACTCGAAATAGAAGATGTCGTACTGCTTAGCTTTACCTGCGAAACATCAAGCATCTCATAATTTGTGCCATACTTTGCATTGTATTCGTCTACTACACTTGGTTCGGCTACACTATATGATACGTCTACCTGAGAGGAAGTTGCTGACGAGAGTCTTGAAACCAGATCAAATGTCATTACATCCATTTCATCTTCCACCGAGAAATTATATTCCTTGCTTTCGAAATAAACCTTAGGCTCCAGCAGGTCATTCATGCTGTCGTTGCAAGCGCCCAACAATAACGCCATACTACCTACCATCAAATAATAGAATATATGTTTATTCATCATCTTTTTACTGTTTTAGAATTTTATAAGTCCACTTATTTCTGCGGTTTATTTTCCGCTTCGTTTTGTTTCGCTTTCCATTCATTGAAAACCCGCTGATTGATTTGAATAGCCTGACGCATCCATTTATAATTTGGCGTATTGTCATAATCATTATCGAAGCGATAAGCTCCTACTCCACCTTTATAACCTTCTTGCGGCATAGCAGCAGCCTGCTTCAGCAATTGACCTCCATTAGTGGCATACTTTTCAAAGTTCTCTGTGCAGATTATTTTTTTAGGATCAACGCCATAACCATCAAAACCGGGATTGGAACTACCATAACTTTGTATAATCCAATAATCGACATACTCATCCAATTCATGGGTAAGCCCATAAATATTTCCATCAATACAGATCATTTTATGTCCTTTACCTTCCGGATCGCTTTTCGGACCAATGTAATTGTTCATCTCTTTAACCAAATGAATCAAATGCTTATTCTGACTCAATGTGCCATCCATATCAAACACACCACTACCGATTTCCCAGTCTACATCATAACCGTCCCATTCGTTTGCATACAAAGAATCACACAGAGCTTTGGCAAACTTCGCCAGACATGCATAATGGTTTTCACTTTCAAACTGACCTTCAAATCCCCAATATTTCCAACGGGCTTGTTTCTTCGCCGTTTCCAATTGAGCCGCCGACCAGCCTTCTTCCTCCGCTTGTTTTTCCACTTCGAGGTATACCGAATTTGGTGTCGTACCCTTACCAAGATAAGAAAGCAGACTTACCTGCAACAGTTTCGTTCCTTTCACCTTTTGCACAAACTCTTTATCTGCCTTCTGCTCCGGAGTGATTTCATAACGTCCTGGAGCGCCACTCCACATAGAAACAAAATCCATACTATCGGGCATAGCAGAGAGATATCCTCTTCGATAAGCTCCAGCAGGCGCCCAATTGGAATACCATCCGAAAGCTACGGGACGATTGTAATTCCAAGCAGTCGCCTTATAGGCGCGCAGATTGGCATAATATGCCTCACTCTCCGCATTGTTCATTGTGGCATACCCGCCTATATGGTCTATCTCAATATTCTCCACATCCATGCAAGAAGTTACCATCATGCCTGTCAATGGAATAATATATAACAATTTTCTTAATGATTTCATATTCTTCATCTGTATTAAAATGATACATGTAGGTTATCTCTTACAATCCCACCACAAACGGGTAGAAGACTTATCTTCGCCACCTGCACCGTTATTGAACAACTTCAAGGCTGCTTCATAAATAGCCTTTCCCTCGTTAGTCTGAGAAAAACTGGTGGGATAAATCATACGGCGAATACCGCCCTCAAGAGTTGCGCCTTGCACTGCTCCTTTCAAAGTCTTAATGACATTCAACTTCGGATAACCGGTTCTTCTCCATTCCGTCCACGCTTCCTGTCCGTTAGGAAACAAAGCAATCCACTTCTGAATCATAATTTTTTCCAACTTCTGCTCAGTTGTCCCTTCAAACTTGACAGTAGTCTCACACGGAGCAGAAAGTGTTTGCCCATACTGATAATGGGAAAGAACATATGCCCGAGGTGACAAATTGGAATTCATATAATCGTCTACAGGTTCGGTCACACCATTCTCCTGAAAAGACATATCAATGCCCTGTTTATACCATGAATCCGCACTGCCGAAACCTTCCCACACTAAAGCTGCTTCCGCACGCAAAAAATAAACTTCCGATGCACGCAGCCAATATGTAGGAGTTCCACTTTGAATATTGGGCTTTGAGCAAGATTTATAGATATCATTCTGCGCATTGGCATGCCCTGCCGGCACCGCTTGATATGTTTTTCCGTTGAAAGCCTCAACACCATAAGAGGCATTACCATCCATCGGCAAAAAATAAACGTTCAAACGCGGGTCTTCATATCCCATCAGATAAGAAAAGATAGAAGAACCCATACGAGCTTCATTATAGTTGCCTGCCAGCCATTCAATGTTGTTGCGAAAAGTCATACCTGCTCCTTGACTCATTTGAGCCGCATCATCCTTAGCCGTCATCACGCCGATAGAATGATTTACTGCTTGAGTAGCAAACTTTTTCGCCAGTTCCGCATCAGCGAAGCGGACACGCATAGCCAAACGAAGCATCAGCGAATTGCCGTATTTCACCCATTTGGTAGCATCTCCGGCATATACCGCATCATAAGCGCCCATTACATTCACCCCATTTTCCGCCTTTTCTGTTAATTCTTCAATGGCTGCGGTCAATTCTTCAAACATCGCCGTATACACCTCTTTCTCCGAATCGAACGGAATGTTCATTGTAGCGTCCGCCGCATGAGAATAAGGCATCGGACCGAAACTTTCAAGTGTCTTGTGCCAAGCGGAAATCTTCAGAATTTGAGCCAAAGCAAAGACTTCGGGCGTACCATTTTTCTCGGACGCTATTTTCAATTTCTTCCAAGGATCAAGAGCATTGGTATAAGACTGTGTATAGGTCGCTTTTATCCAATTGTCCAACAAATAATAAGTAGTATTGTTACTACCTGCGTTCCAACCGTTACTGTTGTTCTCGCCAAAAAATCCACTCCAATTATCGGCCGATAGATGATAAGCTATTTGATACTCATTGATAACATCTGTATCATCAGCCTGTGTGCCTACGGGAATCACTGTCCGTTGCATAGCTGTAATCAGCCCTCCGACTTCAAAACCATCCATCGCACCTTCTCCGTCGCTCATCTCAAATTGGTTGGTATTGATTTCTTCAAAATTGCATGAGGCAAATAGCGTCATTGCGCATATCACCGCTAATAGTTTAAAATGATTCATTTTTCTCATAATAAAGAAGGTGTATTATAATTTAAATTTAATACCGAAGCCAAAGCTACGAACACTCGGTTGCATAAAATAATCATTACCTTGTCCGTAAGTACTAGTGGAAGGAGTCAGTTCCGGATCGAACGGAGCTTCGCAATACAACATCCAAGGATTGTTGGCTATAAACGAAACTGTAACATCTTTCAACACGTTACCAAACCACTTATTAGGCATAGTATAGCTAAAGGTAAGTTCTTGCAAACGAATATTGGTGGCACTGTATACATAGTAACCGGAAGTTTCATAATTTCCCGTACCTGTCATCTGATAATAAGACTTCGCATCTACCAGACCTTGTCCCTTCAACAATACGCCTCCCGCTTCACGAGCCTCAGCCGAACGTTTGGATACACCGAAACGATCAAGCAATGCCTCTGTAGAAGAGGTCACCACGCCTCCAAAACGTCCGTTGATCTGGAATCCGAGCCCAAAGCCTTTGTATGTCAACATATTACTCCATCCCATATTGAAATCAGGAGAAGTTTTTCCCAAATAAACGGGTTCCCCCTTTTCCATTCCAAAGGTTCCGTCGCTCTTTACCTCAACATATCCCAAGTGGTCTTTCTTCAAGAAGGTGTTGGCATAAATATCGTGGATACTTCCGCCTTCTTTCAAGATGACACGACCACCATCCTTCAAAACCTCCGGAATATTAATCGGTTCATCCATCAAATCCGTATGATAGTTTTCAACCATCTCCTTAATCTCGTTTATATTACGAGAGAATGTCAATGTTGAAGAGATTCCTAATCCGAACTTAAACTGATCGGAATAGCTTAATGAAGCCTCCCAACCACGATTTTCCACATTACCGGCCTGCAAATAAATCTGCTTGTATCCGGTAAATTCCGGAAGATCACCCAAGAAAGTCTGATTGTATGTATTAGAATGATAGTAGGTTACCTCCGCACTTAATTTATTCCACAACTTCAGACTTAATCCAAATTCGTATGACTTTGTACGTTCTGCCTTGAAATCAGTAAACGGATAGATACCGGTAGGATCTAATGCACCACCCACAATAGGGGTAGTTACCGTACCCGGAGTCAGTCCCGAACGGGATACAGGCGCACCGACTTCCGTATACGAACCGCGAACTTTCAGGTAAGAGATAAATTCGGGCAATTTGACCATCTCGGAAATAATCCCGGACAGACCGATTGAGGGATAGAAGAAAGATTCTTCATCGGTATTCACCAAACGTGAATTCCAGTCATTACGTCCGGTCAGCGTCAAATAAAGCATACTCTTCCAACCAAGTTCCAAATTGGCAAAAACAGCATGATTACGTACACGACTATCACCACCCTTTTCTGAGATACGACCATTAGCCGGATCGATATTAGAAGCCGCAAATTTATTGGGCACTCCCAATAATGTCCCTTTGTATCCTCTCTCCAATGCCCAATAGTTAGAATAGTTCCAACCCGCATTGGCAGAAATACTGAAATCAGCTATATGTTTGTTTACGTTCAACATAAAGTCGGCATATTCCTGACGGTCTTCATAGTTATTGTATCCATACAGTCCTTTCTTTCCTTCCGCAAATTTATCGTCGGATGAAGCGTAAATCTTGCGTTCAAACAATACATGTGTGTCATCCATTCTGAAACGGGCTGTCGCATTCAACCAATCGGTAATATTATAAGTCAACCCTACGTTGAACATATAACGACTCTTTTCATTCGTAGCTACATTGCGATAAGCAGTCCAGTAAGGGTTCTGTGAAGCATATACCGGATCTGCCACCGGCCAATACTGAACCGGAAGTTGGCGACTTTCATCGAAATGTTCGAATGACTTAATTCCATCAAAGTCTTCACCACGAGGGAACAAATAGGCGGCCATCACCGGATTCCAATATTGTCCTTGCGATACCATATTCTTGTCTTTCTGTTTCACATACGACGCACCTAAATCGAGTTGTAATTTATCATTAAGGAAAGTTGCCGTATTACGGATTGTGAAATTCAAACGTTCATATTCATTATTAGGCACAATACCTTTGGAATTGGTAGAAGAAACAGAAGCAAAAGTCTGATTCGATTTCGTACCGGTGGTCAACGTAACCGAATTAATAAAGTTGGTTCCGGTATTAAAGAAATCCTTCTTAGGATCATAACTTGTAGGAGTCAACAGTTTCTCACCCCAGCTTTCATACATATCTTTTTTGTTACCATACGTATTTTGAAACTCAGGAGTCATATAAGCTTTGCTGAACTCTGAAGAAGAAGAGAACTGCACTGAAAGTTTTCCTTCTTTTCCTTTTTTAGTGGTAATCAAAATTACACCGTTAGCGGCACTACTACCATACAACGCAGCAGCCGAAGGACCACTCAAAACAGAAAGACTTTCAATATCTTCGGGATTGAAGTCGGCGATTCCTTCTGTTCCGGCCTTACCTTCACCCATAATACCACTGTCGGTATTTCCCATATTGGTATTGAACAAAGGAATACCGTCCACCACATACAAAGCATTGTTATCACCTTCGATAGATTTTGCACCACGCATTACAACACGTGTCGCACCACCAACTCCACTAGCACTTTTGTTAATACTCACTCCGGCTATCTTACCGTTCAGCGAGTTTACGAAGTTAGCATCTTTTACCGTAGTCAGTGCATCTCCCTTGACTTGTTGTACATTGTAAGACAACGCCTTTTCTGCACGTTTGATACCCAATGCCGTTACAACAACTTCATCGAGCACTTCTGTATCCTGCTTCATTACAACCGGATAGAAATCTTTCTTGGAAACAGGAATTATCTGTGCAGCATATCCGATATAAGATACTTTGAGAATAGATTTCTCTGCTGCCTTGATCGTAAAGTTACCATCGAAATCGGTAATCGTACCTGTAGAACTACCATCCACAGATATATTTACTCCAATCAACGGTTCACCGCTCTCATCAGTAACCTTTCCTTTGATATTTTTAAGGATTTGTGCAACTACAGGCTTCTTTTCAGCTATTATAATGTAGTTACCTTGTATTTGGAATGAAAAGCCCGTCCCTTTTAAGATGGTATCAAGTGCGGTTTCGAGGGATGCGTTCTGCAAATTTAACTGGGCTATTACTTTTCCTGTCAATTCGGAATCACTATAATTTATAGACATTTTAGACTGTTTTTCCACAGTCTTTAAGGCATCAATGACAGTAATATTCTTTTGTTGGATAGTTATTTTACTATCATTTTGAGCCAAAGCGAAAGTCTGTATAAGAATAAGACTTAAAAAAGTGAGAAAGACCCGCTTATGAGCTATTTTTTCTGCTATTTTTTCGTAGATTTGTAGCATCTTTAGTATTAGTTAATTGGTTATTATTCTAGGATCATTCAGAATAGCGTCAATATTACGCTAATATTAAAAGAGATTGATTTCATATCCGGGAGGAACGGCCATTCCTTCCGGGTATTTTTTTGCATTACGTATTAAATTTAAAAGGTTCTACAATATATTCATTCTTTACTAGTTACATAACACTTATTTCCCTTGATAACATAGTTTACATTTCCAACAACTTGCGATATAATCTTCATAACTTCCTCCAGATTCGCCTGTTTGGAGAAGCGGAAACTATATGTATTCTTTTTCAAGCTATGAAGGCTATATACAAAAGCATAAGGAAATTTGCGTTCAAGACTTGTAAAAATATCCTCCAGATACATATTACTAAAAACCAATTCCCCACGTTGCCATGCCGTCACATCATCTATCTCCGGCATCCGCAGGTTGTGCGCTTTCGTATGTTTGTCATATACCAACTGTTCATTAGGCTTTAAAATAATATTGGACAGCAAGTTATTGAATTCAACTTTCACACTACCTTCCAGCAAAGTAGCCATCAGTTCGCTATTTTCCGGATAAGCATTTACATTAAATTCAGTACCTAAAGCAGTAACTTGATAATCATTGGCCTTTACAATGAAAGGATGCTTCTTATCCGGTTTCACTTTAAAGTTGGCCTCACCAATCAAATATACACTTCTAGTCTCTCCTGTAAATTTTTCCGGATATAGTAGTATACTCTTCGAATTCAACATGACATATGTACCATCCGGTAATGTAAGTTCACGAATTTCCGCTGTCGGTATATAGCATTCAACTAAATCTTTTTCCGGCCGTTCCTTTTCCAACATCAAATAAATAGAAACAGATGAGACTGCTAACAATAAAATAGCTGCAGCTCTCCATATAAGCAACTGGTAATTTCTACGTGAAGTAATAGACTGCATTCCCAGATTCTGCCGCATTCGTTGTATTGATTGTTGCATGCCATCAGGCACTTTCTGTTCTCCTGCTTGTTTCCAAAGCTCACGAAGAGCCTCACTCTTTTCATCAACATGCTCCTCATCAGCCAACCACTGTTGCACTTTCTTATGCGTATCGGCTGAATAGTTATTATGGCCGAACAATTCTATGAGTTGTTGAATATAATCTTTCATGAATCTTTTTCTTTCTTTTTGGGCTTTATACACTAAATACAACTACTACATACATACTACTTAAAAATATCAGAGAAAAAAAATAAAAAAGAGGAGTACCTTCTTTAATTCGATCAATGCCAAATAAACCTGATGCTCTATTGTTCGGATAGAAACATCGAGTTTATCAGCTATTTCTTTATGACTTAATCCCCTGAAACGACTTAGTTCGAATATCAACCGACGACGCTTCGGCATCTTCTCCAGTGTCAACTGAATAATTAAGAGCATCTCCTTATAATACACACTATTCAATATCTCTTCCTTTTCTGTCAATTCATAAAGAAAAGTTTTTTCTATAACCTCCGTCTGATATTCTTGCTCTACCTGTTGATGTTTAAAGATGTTCAGAACTATATTTCTAGTCATTATGAAAATGTAATTATCTAGTTCTTTATCATTATCCAGCCATAACTCCGGCTGCATCCAAAGCTTACAGAAAACATCTTGAGCCACATCTTCTGCATCACTTTCAGATTTAAGCAGCATTTGAGCAAAGTTCTTTACTTTCGGAAAATTCACAGTAAAAAACCTCTGAAACTTTAATTCAATCTGCTTGTCGTTATTTTCCATCTCTCTAGTATTTTTCAGCGTTAACGGTTAAATTAAATGTACCATGTATAAGGTTAAAGAAGCGGTAATATAATAATTCATTATAAACTTATAATCTGAAAGCAAAATAAAAGATTAATAATACAATAAAAAAATATTATTACTGTTTTTTGATTTTTTTTCAAGTAGCCATTACTACAAAGCTCCCTCAAACAAAACAAATGTATATTACACACCCATAAAAATAAAAAAGGCTTCATGAATCAATGATTCATAAAGCCTATAAAGAATACTCGTACTCGAAGCGGGACTTGAACCCGCACAGCCGCAATGGCCAAAGGATTTTAAGTCCTTCTTGCCGGTGACTTCGCCGGTCGAATACGATTGTAATATATCTCTAATAATCAACACATTACAATAAAAGCTTTATAAATCTCTCCTACACTAACTATACTCCGGTTTACATATTGGTTTACATCAACTATGTAGAACAAGATTAGTTATCCAATAAATTAATAATCTCCTTTGTAGGATTTACCCACGCTGCAAAGGTAGTGAATTATACTTATAATGCAACTATTCAACCTTTCATAGATAGGGGTATTATATAAATATATTCTGCAATAAAAGGTAGTATTGATTATGGCTATATAAGAAACATTCAACTTTCAAATAGAATACAACTAGATTATTGACCAGACAGCTTCTTATTTTAAACCTAGTGATTGCCTTGTAGATTTCGAATATTCTGTTTCCTTTACAAGCCAACATATCAAATATCCAATATCATCAACCTTTGCATAAGCTGCAATATGGGTCTTCGAGTTTATTATTTCATTCCAATATTCTAAAATAAATAGTGAGTATAATGCCATGTATTGGAATTTAAATTCAAGAGAATTATCTAGAAGAAGTACTGCTGTTGAAACAATCCTAAAGGGGTATGGCACAGCATTTCGTACTTCATAACCCTTTAATAATTCTTTAGTACTCTCAAACTCCCTAACTTGGGTACGTAAAGCATAATATCGTTCTTCACATAGTCCAACTTCTTTGATAAAATACAATTTACAGCGTCTCAACATTTCGCCTAAAGTAGTAAAGGGGAACGGGAAGATTCCACTAGGTCTTATATTAACTTTCATCGTAGCCCCTCTAGACAACAAATAATCAACAATGTTGTCATGACGATAATTATAGGCAATTTGTATAGGAGACATATTGGCTAACTCTCCCGTACTATATTTCCAAATATACATCTTCTCATCATCTGTTCTCTTCTCTCTTGGTTTAATGTACAAATCATCAGAAGGTTCTTTCACTCTAATCCTTGTCTTGTTAAAATATACGTCTCTATCTGATAGGTTTCTCTCCACACAGAAATTAATATCTGCACCATTATCGAGTAATATTTTAACAGATTCTAAATTACCTATTTTAACAGCCTCTATCAATGGAGTTGTGCTTTCATAATACCTTCTATCGCTATTGTACCTCCTTAAACTAGAATTGGGGTCAGCACCTTTATCTAATAAGAATTGTAACACATCATACAGTCGATTCTCTATAGTAAAGAGCAAACTCTTCGCATTATTTATAAATGACCTATCTACTTCAAACATTATAGCCCAATCCCTATTGGGTTCATCAGCTCTTGCAATCTTAGCCCAATCCCTATTCATACAGTCTTGTAAGAAGCTATCATATTCCCTCTGCCATTGTGCCACTACTTCTTCCCTTCGCATATTACATTATTTAGTCGGTTTATTTATCAATTATAGCATTAAGTTAATGGAAACCATAACTTGAAATGCTAAGCACAAATATACAACTTCTTTATTATTATAGAATATTTACGTGTAAGAATTTATAACGATTATCCTAGATAGATAACCACACTAATACGAAAGATTTACAAGAATAATAAAACAGGTCATTCTATCTATTAAGATTATCAATATTGTATTTGGTAAAATTGCACACATTAAATACTCATACTTTATAATTAATAAAACCCAGCCTAGCGAAAGCTAAGTTGGGCTTATTTTATTATATAATCGCAGAACTAATAATATAAAAGTTTCTCCTTATAAGTCGGGCAGTCCCCCCCCTTCCCATAATCTATTGACATACCAGTCAATTCGTTTAATTTGTCTTGTGTTACTATTTTACTCATATTTATTTTATTTTACTTTGTAAACCTTAGCATCACAGAACTTTAAGTCTCCGTTCTTATTGTATCCTATATGCCAAGGAGTAACTGTACCTTTAAAGATTAATACTCCATTAGTGTACGTGCCATTTGAGTTGTCATAATAGAATCCAAGTTTATTGAACTTAAAATCTAGTGTAGGCTTAAAGTCATATACCCAAGTAACAACTGACATGTCCTCTAATGGAGTAGCCTTCTTATCTATAAACTTCTTTAATTGCTTCTTAACTTTACGTATAGTCATATTAATTCATTTAAGGTTTATAGTTATTCATCTTCCTGTTCGTCTAAATCACTTGAACCGTCTGTCAAATTACTCCAATCAGTGATATATGACGTCAATTTAACTAATGGCTCTCCATTACTAATACTAGCTTTGACATTAGCTTCCATTCGTTTCCATATATCTTCTAGTTCCTGCCACTCTTCTTCTGGAAGGTCTTCCGGTTTTATTACTGGATATTTTACTTCATCATTCATTGTCATAATTGTTAATAGTAGCCGCAGTAGGAACTCCAACTGCTGTACCAAATCCATATTTATTAAATCTTCTCATAATTCATTCCTCCTATTAGTGTAGTTCCTATTAATGGATAAACAAAATATCTACCTGTTAATGCATTCCATACCCTCTTAGGATGTCTTGGAATATTAATAATTATTGCTATATTTGCAGTTATTAATTCTAATATCTAAGATTATGGAAGTAAGACCTAAATGGACAGAAGAAGAACTGGATATAATATTCAGTAAAGCCACTTTAGTACAGGACGGACTTCGCAAAGATGCCAGTGGTGAATATATACATCGTGATGCTTATGGTAAAGCTGAACATCCTTGGGGTTGGGAAGTAGACCATATTAAACCAATTTCTGAAGGTGGTACTAATAAGCTTAATAATTTACGTCCATTAAATATCCCTGCTAACAGAGGAAGGAATAACTAATTCCTTCCATGTCTCTCTAACATCTCTAAGTGACAATTATAGAACTTTAGAAATTCAGGTTCTTCCACTTGGTAATACCATTCTATCATCTTATCAACAACATGGCAGGCTTCTTCATTGTCTATATGCTCTTTACATTCTGGCTTAACAAGTCCATTACATTGTTCCTTTAATGGACAGTTATGGTCTTTACTTACCCAACACTGCTTCTTATCTGCATCCTTACTATAGTATTGATTTAATTGTTCATTAGTCATACTAATTCATTTAATTATTATTAGTTATACTATTTGCATGTAGAACTCCAATGTAAGCTTTGCATCCTTATCTTCCAAATTATTAATGAATGCTTCGGGGTCTTTCCAAAACTCCTCTCTTGATAGTCCATATCTATCAAGCACTTTATTGATTCCTTCCATCCAATATTCTGCTGTTATCATATTCATTCATTTTAGATATAGTTACCGGAGTGCCAATCATAGTTGACCACTTCGATAACCATTACGTTCCTTATCTATAATGTGATATTACTTACATTTCAAAGAAATTATCTATTATTGGTCCGTCACCTCTTTCTGGAATGACATCTGAATACTCACTTAATTTAATATCAGTCCCAATTACTTTAAGTCCTGTAGTAAATAGATTATCACTAAGGTGCTCGTACTTCTCTACTTTACTAAGTAGATTAAAGAACTCTTCTGATTCAACAATTTCTTTATACCCCATTAAGTAGTAGTTTGGAATTGGCATAGTATCACTACACCGTTTATCAACTTCAGCTTTAAGAGAAGCTAAAGACTTCGGGCATTTGTTATACAAATAACAAAGTAGGACATCTATTAATGTCAATAATTCTTCCCTATTTATGCTTGGAAACTTCTGTAAAACCAAATTAATTTCATTCATATCCATTAATTAATGTGTTGATTGCAGGAATACCTAGTGCAGATACTCCCCATAATTTATTAGTAAGATTACTCTTTAATGCTTCATAAGACGCCATGTCGTTTCGTTTATAGATAGAAGCTATAAGTTGTAATCTAACATCATCTAGTATATCTGCATCAGTGATTTGGAATATATCCTTTGATACTGGATTATTAATAACCTTCCCGTCAAAGCTCCTATCTACTGACTTCTTATACTTCTCAAATGGAATCCTACTGAAGTATGCCTTAATCTCTGTAGGGTCAGAGAAGTATTTATAAACTTCCTTCTCTATTTTAGAGTAATCTGCTGGGTTGTTTACATCTAAATTTCTACTTCTCTTTATATAATCAACTACAGCCTTACTCTTCTTAACTTCATTAATCCATTTGTTAAACGGAAGTTTGTCACTTGGATTCAATAAATTCCTTAGATAATCAGTACTTAGTAATCTACTCACAGCCCTGTCTATTCCATGGCTATTCTCATGTGCTACAAACTCCAAATGGGGTATAGGTTTACCTGGTTCTATATTGTAGACATTCTCTTGATACTTAAACGGAACTCCTCCAAATGTAACTTCTGGAGCATCATCTGCTACTCTATTGGCAGCCTGATAATTACCATTAGTTGGCTTACCAAACCTCTTCTTGATTTTAGTCTTAATAAAGTTAGTAACCTCGTCTACATAAGACGGAGAAACTTCACGTATTCTCTTAGCTACAGTTTCATTCTGTAGATAAAGTCTATATAACTCCTCCTCATTATCTATTGCATTAACAATTTGGTCATAATCATCGAAATTCATCTTACTATGTAAATTAACGTTATCTGCTACATTACCATGTTCCCGTCTCTTAGTAGAACTACTCTTCCCAAATCTAAACCTAGGATTAACCATTCCACCAACAAATCCACCGACTAGAGCACCTTTCTCTCCTGCTACTTGCTTACCTATACCAGCTCCAACTAGTGAACCTGCTATAGATGTTGCAGTAGTAACAGGACTAGCAATTCCCTGTCCAATTGCAAATGTACTCATAGCTGCTGACTTATCAAAATCAAACATAGCACTAGCATTATCTTTAGTAATTCTAGCATTGGTAAATGGTGCAGACCAGTTCCAAGTATGCTGATTACCATAAAGATTATCATTCTTAGCTCTATCAGCTTTGATTTGTCTTGATACTTCTTTCTCCCAACCAGTCCTATTATCAGGAGATAGTATTGGCTGTTGAGTTGGCATATAAGGTTTAACTGGTTGCTTAATAGGACTAAGTGGAATTTCAGGTCTGTAATCCTTAATAGCATCTCTTCTAGCTATAGGTTGTGCAGGTTCTTGGTATTTAATAATCATACCATTCTCACCTTTAGGAATACCATTATATACTCCAGTAAGTACTTTAGCATAATTAGTAGCTTCTGCATATCTTCTCTTACCTTTATTAGAACCAGTAAGCTTAGCTACAAACTTATTAATATCATCATTCTCATCAAAGTCATATAGTCTCTTTAAGAATTGTATCTTATCTGCTGCATACTCATCCATAGAATTATAAGACCTAAACTTCTGCTTAATAGCTTCACCTTTAGCATTCTTATCATTACCAGTTACATAATCACCTTTCCATGAACTACCAGTAGTTAAATTACCAAAGTTGTACTTACCTTGTGCAGACTTACCCCAACTAGATTCTAATGCGTCTTGTGCTAATAACATTCTAATTGCATTATCATTAGTAATACCTGCCTTCTTATAGGCATTAATAAGTTCTGTAGACCATTGTCTTCTGTTAGTATATGGACTCTTCCAAGTTGAGTTGGCAGTTTTAGTAACAGGTTTATCGGTAACAGGTTTACTAGCTACTGGCTTATTAATTACTGGCTCTACTGTAGGATTATTAGCTACTACATCAGGTTCATTAGTATCTCTTACTGGTACTACTAAAGCCTCTGGTTTATCGTAAGTTGTGTTGTAATTATACTCACTAAATGGATTAATAGGATTAGTAATATCAGTGTAATCTATTGTAGGATTACTTACTGGATTATAACTAACAAATCTCATTCCTTGTTGAGCTTTCTTGATTCGCTTCTTATAGATTGGACGACTTGATTTGATGAACTTCTTACGCATGTCTCGTTTGCCATTTATAAATATTCAACCTTTCCGGCATAGGGGTATTATATATAGATATATGACTAAGAAAGGTTGAATATTATATTAACAGCATGAGTATGATTCAACAAGGAAATAGTAATCCAACTATCTTCTTAAATACATCACCTGCCATTAGTTCACCACTTGCAGGTAATCCAGCCTTATTAATGGAAACTATGATACTATACTTAGGATTATCAGTAGGGAAGTAACCACAGAACTCTACCGCATACATATCCTTAGTACTATCCTCATTAGTAGATAATGAACTAGTTCCCTGCATACCTGCAACTAGTACCTTATCAGACTTGGCATGTTGACCTAATCCGTCAGTAATATTAAATACTAGAGCTTTCTTTAAACTATCAATACTAGCCCTACTTGCTATTTGAGGATTAATAACTACTACACTATCCTTATATAGTTGAGGCTGTATCATCTTCCCATTGTTAGCAATAGCATTATAGAAGGTTAGTATTTGGATTGGCGATACATGTTGGTTATAACCAATA
>ULWU01057736.1_pt1 | contig 41992 bp, 30 predicted proteins | sample 1960661 | NCBI WGS metagenome assembly ULWU01 (sample SAMEA4835821, study PRJEB28245) | human gut metagenome | biome: gut microbiome; material: fecal sample | place: Denmark | collected 2008
GAGCAGGATTGTGGGAGTGTACAGCACGGAACAATCCTGCTGGCATCCTGCCCAGGGTCATCGAAAAAACATTAACAACCGCACAAAGAAATACAGCATTTCCTTCCCGGGAAATCCTGCAAAATGGAGAAGCAATTCATGAAATCATCCAATTACCTGTTAGAATGCTGCGTCGATTCCGCATATTCTGCCCGTATGGCCAAAAAAGGAGGTGCAGACCGCCTCGAGCTTTGCTCTAATCTTGTCATCGGCGGTACGACACCCACCCTCGCCCTTTATGAACAGATCAGAAACCAGACCGACATCCGCATCCATGTTCTGATCCGTCCCCGCTTCGGCGATTTCCTGTACTCGGAGGATGAGACAGCCCTCATCTGTAAAGAAATCGACGCGTTTCGGGCAGCCGGAGCCGACGGCGTTGTAATCGGAAGCCTTTCTCCGGACGGTTCCCTGTGTACCGAACAGCTGAAACGCTTCCGCGAACATGCCCGGGATATGTCCGTCACGCTGCACCGTGCATTTGATATGTGCCGCGATCCCTTTGCAGCCCTTGAGGAAGCGATTTTCTTGGATATTCAGACCATTCTGACCTCCGGTCAGGCTCCCGACTGTCTGCACGGCGTTGATCTGCTCAATAAACTCCATCAGGCAGCTGATGGCAGAATCCATCTCCTTGCAGGCGCAGGCGTCTCTGCCAAAACGGTTCCTGCTCTCCTTGAAAAAACGTCCCTGATCCAATTCCATATGTCCGGCAAGACCATTAAAAACAGTGAGATGGTCTACCGCAACCCGGAGGTTTTTATGGGAATTCCCGGTATGAGCGAATATGAGATCTGGCAGACTGATCCGGAGGCTGTCGCAGCTGTGCGCACGATGCTCGACCGCGCGGCAGATGAAGAAGCGTAAATGCGCAAGAATGCGAGCTGCTGTGTAAGGGAGATGCCGACATGCGGCACAGCGCAATGCCGATCACTGATTGAATAAAGACGTTCCCGAACAGATTTGTTTCGGGAACGTCTTTTCTTTTCGACTATTATCTCTCACATTTCCAGAAGTAAGCACTATATCCCGGCAGCTCACTTCCGCCGCCAAAATCATGCTCCTGTCCGGTGATCAGATCCACCGCACGACCACAGCCTGCATCGAAGTGGGCTGTATAGGGCTGCTCCTCTGCATTGATCGCAACCAAAACCCGTTCTCCATCTACGGCGCGTTCAAAAATGCACTGGCGGTTCGTCAGCACAACACTGCGGAATGCGCCATAATTGAGGGCATTGGAGTGTTTTTTAGCTTCTGCAAGCTTTGCGATCCACTCTGTCAGCCCGTTTGTCTGAGGCCCATCGAAGCATGCACGCAGTGCAGGATCTCCCTGGCTTTTCTCTCCCTTTGCGCCCCATTCACTTCCATAATAAACGCAGGGGATTCCGGGCATACCAAACATCAGCGCATAAATAAGCGGCAGATGCTTTTCATTGGTAAGGATGCTTGCCACTCGCGTCACATCATGGTTGTCCACAAAGCTAAGCAGATGCTTTCCTTTATAAAGGGTCCAGTTTTCCGGGCCGAACTGGCGCAGCAGAGAATGGACAATTTCAAACATATTCATACTGTTGAAGCTGGAATACAGTCCCTTATAGCATTCATAGTTGGTGGCAGAATGCAGCATGGAATCATTCATCAACCGGTTGTAATCCCCATGCAGCATTTCTCCGACGAGAAAGAAATCCGGCTTTAAGCTGTCGCAGAAGCTTCTCAAACGGCGGACGAAATTTTCGTCCAGACAATAAGCGACATCCAGCCGCAGACCGTCAATGTCAAACTCGTCAACCCAGCCTCTTACGCTTTCCAGGAGATACTGGACAACCTCCTCGTTCTGTAAATTCAGCTTGACAAGATCGTAATTGCCTTCCCAGCCCTCGTACCACAGACCGTCATTGTAATTGGAGTTGCCGCCAAGATTGATATGAAACCAGTTTAAATAGGGGGAATTTTCCCTGTTTTTCAAAACATCCTGAAATGCCCAGAAGCCGCGTCCTGCATGATTGAACACGCCATCCAGCACAACCCGGATGCCTTCGCTGTGAAGCTTATCGCAAACCTGCTTAAAGTCTTCATTCGAACCGAGGCGGCAATCGATTTTACGATAGTCCCTTGTATTGTACCCATGGGTATCCGATTCAAAGACCGGTGAAAAATAAATCGCATTTGCCCCCAGCTTTTTGATATGATCTGTCCAGTCCAGCACCTTCAAAATCCGATGTGTCTCCACCCCGTCATTTTCAAACGGTGCTCCGACAAAACCAAGGGGATAAATCTGATAAAATACACTTTCATATGCCCACATAGTAAATTCCTCTTTCCTGCCAGTATATTTGCTGACCTGTCTATTTTACCATTTTCCTCCGGACTGCTCAATATCAGAATCCTGCACTTTTCCAATAGAATCAATCAATCCCTGATGTTTTTAAAAAATGATTCGTTAATATGACATCGATCCCCATATCAAAGAAGGCTTTTGCTTCTTCTGCATCATCCGACCAAAATAAATTACAGATCATCCCCTTTGCATGAGCCTTGTCGATCATGCTCCGAGTCAGAAATAATTTGCAGAATTGTACCCGGCTGCACTGATACCGAATGGCATTTTCCACAATGCTGTAATTCATATGTCCCTCCAGACAGCATCTTTTGATATCCGGCGCCATTTTTAGTGCCGTTTCCAAAACATCCTTCTCCCCGGTAATATAAACCATGTCTCTGCATTGGTATTTATCCAGCAGCTGCAGGATTTTTTGAAAGGTATTCTCATCATAAGCCGGAATTTCTCTGTCTTCCAGATCCTTCAGCACCATCGGCTCCGGCTCCCTAAGAGGCAGCGGCAGCGGCTTATTTTCTGTATATATTTCCATCAGCTCCTGTCCTCTTCCCTCCATGATCCGATTTTTAAGAACCGAAGCGCCAATGGATTTGATATGAATATTCATAACTACCTTACCGGCAAACTGCCGCAGCACCTCTTCAAATAAAGGAATACGTACTCCTTCATATTCCGAATGAAATTTCTTTCCTGCATCCAGGTTTTTCATCTGTTCCCATGTCATATCACAGATTGTGCCTTTGCCGTCTGTCGTCCTGTCTACCGACGGATCATGACACACTGCCAGCTGTCCATCCGCCGTCGGCCATAAATCAAATTCTATCTCATCCGCTCCTAATGCCACCGCAGCCGCAAATGCCGGCAGTGTATTTTCCGGCGCAACGGCATTAAATCCTCTGTGTGCGCAAAATTTTCTTTTTGACATTTTATCCATTTCCTTTCTTTTTTCAGGAAGCATTTTTTAATTTAGGATCCAATCTATCTCTCAGCCAGTCTCCGATCAGGGAAATATCTAAGATCAGTACCACTATGATAATACTGGGCAGTACCGCCAGCCACCAATGTGTCAGCATATAATCTCTGCCCAGACTGACCATCACGCCAAGAGATGTGCCGGGAGGCTCTATTCCAAGTCCCAAAAAAGACAAGGTGCTTTCGAGCAAAATAAATCCCCCCAGTTCCATGGTAGTCTGCACGATCAGGGGCGATGCAATATTTACCAGAATATGCTCAAACACAATTTTTACTCCGCTTGCCCCCATAGAACGGCTCGCTTCGATAAACTTCGCATTTTTCAGCTGAAAAATCTGGCTTCTTACCAGACGGCAATAGGAAGACCATCCTGTGATTGCCATAACGAGAATTGTCGTAACCGGCTTTGCCCCCAGAATACAAGCAAAAATAATACCGATAAATGTGGTTGGTATAGATAAACGTACATCTGTAAAGAAAGACAATACCGCGTCTATCCATTTTCCGCCCAGTCCGGAAAGAATCCCCAATGCAGTTCCAGTTACCGTCGCAATGATCATGCCGGTAAAGGAAATCATGATGGTGGATCTTGTGGCATAAAGCAATCTGATCGCAACATCTCTGCCCAGATTATCCGTTCCAAATAAATAGGGGGATGTGGGATCCTTAAATTTTGGCATTTTTAATCTTTGTGTAAGATCACTTGCCCCCAGATCGATCGGTGCAATCACCGGTGCAAGCAGCGCCGTTATAACGATTACTGCCAGTGTCACCATTAAAAAAATTATCATCGGTGGAATGATCCATCTTTTTCTACCGAGCTTTCTGTTCCGCATACTTATCCTCATTTCTGTATTTTATCTGAAATCCTTTAATGATCGCGTATTCGCGGATCCAGCAAACCATAAGAAAGGTCTACCAAAAGATTCACAAATGTTACGGAAGCCGATATCACCAGAACGCCAAATACTACCACAGGAAAATCTCGCTGCTGTGCACTGGAAACAATTAAGGTTCCGATCCCGGGCCACGCGAATACCGTTTCCACAACAACAGATCCTCCGATCATAGCACTTAACTGTGCTCCCAAAATCGTAATGACCGGGATCAGCGCATTCCTGAGGCCATGCTTTAAGACCACCTTCCATTCCCGCATGCCCTTTGCTCTGGCACAATCCAAATGCTCCTGTCCGATCACATCCAGAAGCGAGCTGCGGGTAAGTCTTGCAACATTGGCAATGGGACCTACTGACAACGCGATTACCGGCATGAGAAAGTGCTGTGGAGTTCCGATACCGCCGCTTGGCAAAATTCTGAGTTTCAGAGAAAAAATAAAGATCAACAGGATTCCCAATATAAAATTAGGCAGAGTACTGCCTACCACCGCACTGCTCATGGTGATCCGGTCTAACAGGGTATTGTGTTTCACCGCTGCCAGAACTCCCAAGGGGATTCCGATCACAATGGTAAGTCCCAATACAATGCTTCCCAATGAAATTGTCGGAATCATACGCTCTGCGAAGAGATCGGAAACAGAACGTGCATAGTAATAGCTCATTCCGGTATCCCCCGTAAAGAGCCCGACAAATGATTTTATGTACTGCTGCCACAGCGGCATATCAAGTCCCAGATTTGTCCGCAGGATTTCTTTTGCAGAATCACTGGCTCCGGCCAATGTCAGCCATTCAATCGGATCTCCCGTTACTCTGGTAAGGAAAAAAACCAGAGTGTAAACTGCCCATATCGTCAGTACCGCCTTTCCTACACGCAATATAATATAACGTTTCATTGCTTTCCTCCATCCGTGTATAAATGACAGGCAACCTGATGTCCATCTGCCGTTTCTGCCATCTGCGGTCTGATCTCTTTACAAATAGCAAGTGCCTTTTTACAACGCGCGCAGAACGGACATCCAGAGGGCAAATCCATGGGACTGGGGATCTCTCCCTCCAGTACTTTGCATTGATCCTGTTCTCTGGGATCCGGTATCGGTACTGCCTGCATAAGGGCCTGGGTGTAGGGATGAAGCGGATGCTCAAACAGATCTTCTTTCTCCGCCAGTTCTACTGCCTGCCCGAGATACATTACAAGCACTCTGTCACTGATATGGCTTATAACGCTCATGTCATGTGAAACAAAAACATAGGTCAGCTTCTTTTTCTCCTGCAGATCCTTCAAAAGGTTTAATATCTGTGCCTGAATAGAAACATCCAACGCAGAAACTGGTTCGTCACACAATAAAAGCTGCGGATCCGTCACCAAAGCTCTGGCAATGGCAATCCTCTGTCTCTGTCCTCCTGAAAATTCATGGGGATATTTTTTCAGAGAGTCTCTGGATAATCCCACCTGCTCCAACAAAGGGAGGATTCTCGATTTCTTTTCCTCTGCACTCATCCGCTCATGGATCCGTAACGGCTCTTCCAGAATTCGCTGAATGCTCATGCGGGGATCCAGAGATGCATAGGGATCCTGAAATACCATCTGCATATTTTTTCTAACCAAAGGAGGCATATGTCTGTGTATTTTTTTGTCCCCGAACTGCACATAACCGCCAGTCGCTTCCTCCAACCCCATCAGCATGCGGATCAGGGTTGTTTTTCCACACCCTGATTCCCCGATGATCCCCAGTGTTTCGCCCTGATACAGGGTAAAGGAAACATGATTCACGGCATGTACCCTTCCAATTTCTTTTGGAAGCAGTGCTCCTCTTTTTACCGGATATTCTTTACATAGATCAACGACTTCTAATATTTTCTCTTTCACAAGGCAACCCCTCCAGGCCCGCATTTTTCTTTTTCCTGCTGCTGCGGAGTATAGAAGCATTTGTATAAATGTCCGTTTTCCCCCTGCATACCCGGCTCTTTCTCATGGCATACCTCCTGTGCATAGCTGCAGCGGCTGCAAAACCGACAGTACTGTACCGGTACTTTCATCTTTGGAACCTGACCAGGGATTGTATACAGCTTTTCTTTTCTCTCTTTTATGCTGGGAATTGCTGCCAGAAGCCCTCTGGTGTAAGGGTGGCATGGATTTTCGAACAGTTCTGTACATTTTCCTTCTTCTACTACTGCACCGCCATACATTACCAGCATACGGTCACAGACAGCGGCCACTACTCCCATATTATGGGTTATCAGTATGACTGCTATTCCCAGCTGATCCCGCAGCTCCTTCAGCAGGGAAAGGATCTGGGCCTGGATCGTCACATCCAACGCCGTTGTCGGTTCGTCTGCAATCAGTACCTTCGGGTTACATGCCAATGCAATGGCGATCATAACTCTTTGCTGCATACCTCCGGACAATTCGTGAGGATATTGTTGGATCCTCACCTCCGGTGAAGGGATTTTTACCTGCTTTAACAAAAAAACAGCCTTTTCATAGGCTTCTTTTTTAGAGATTTTTTCATGTATGCGTATGATCTCTACGATCTGATCTCCTATCGTGTACACCGGATCCAATGCGGAGAGGGGATTCTGAAAGATCATGGAAATTTCTTTTCCTCTTATCCGGCAAAGCTCTTTTTCCTTCATCTGAAACAGATCCTTCCCCAGATAAATGGCCTGTCCGCCCTCCCTTTTGGAGGAAACAGGATCCAGCAATCCCATCAAGCTGCGCACAACCGTGCTTTTTCCACATCCGGATTCTCCTACGATTCCGACAATTTCACCAGGATAAATATCAAGATCCACTCCATCCACTGCCGGAATTACGTTTTGTCCCGAGTAGTAATAGCTTTTTAACCCTTTTATTTTCAGAATAGCTTCCAAATAACTATACTTCCTTTCAAAATCTGCTTCCCGGCAGATATCTGCCGGGAAGCAGCCCTGTCATTATTCTGTAACTTTCAGATCCCCTGCACGGAACGGCATGATCTGGTTTTCACAATATGTCATATCCCATTCCAGACCATCTCTGATACCATACAAATCTTCTGCCTGATACAAATAAGTGCCTGGGCAGTAGGTATCGAATACTTCCATCAGGGTTCTTGCTGCCTGCCGCTGTTCTTCCAGATCCTTGCTGTCGATCAGTGTATTTCCTGCTGCCACAAATTCCTCTGTAGGTGTCCAGCTTCCTGTTTCCGGGTTTGCCGGTCCGGAGCCTGTTCCAAACAGGAGCCATAATGCACCAAGGGGATTATCAAACCGGGAAGCAGAGGACCATGCCCGGATGTCTGCACTGAAGGAGAATTTGTCTGTAAATACGACTTCTGCTTTTACGCCGATATCCGCAAGCATGCTGACAATGGCCTCACCTGCCTGATTGCCGTTTGTATAATAACCGTCCGCCATTTCGATGGAAATAACCTCTTCCCCGTCATATCCGGATTCTTTTACTAATTCACGAGCTTTTTCCGGATCATACTGTACACCGGGATAGTCCTCAATATATAAATCTCCATAGCTTTCAAACTGATGCCCATTCGGAACCTTTGCATATCCGGACCAAAGGGTATCTACCAGTGTCTGGCGGTCTATTGCCATCGTCAATGCCTGTCTGAATTTCTGATTTGACATAATGCTGTCTTCATTTCTGGTATTAAATGCGTATATATGGATATTTTTAATGGAGGTTCCCACCACGCTCACACCGGAGGTTCCATTGATCGTATCTACCGCATCAGAAGGCACATCATTGATAATATCTACTTCCCCTGTGATCAAAGCGGTCATACGGGCAGATGCTTCCGGATAAGAAATAAATTCTATACTCTTTGCAGCAGGCTTATCTCCCCAGAAGCCGTCGTAACGCTCCAACACATATTTTTCAGGAGAGTACTGTGTCAGCTTATACGGGCCGGTACCGATGGGAGCAGTCTGAAAGGCTTCATCTCCGATTTCTTCAATATAATCCTTCGGTACAATGCTTGCTCCCCAGATAGAGCCCAGTCTCTGTTCAAACGCAGCATCCGGTTTTTTCAGCTTGAACTGTACCGTAAGATCATCTATCTTTTCGACGGAATCCAGTGTTTCATATAATACTGCAATGGTTCCATCTCCATAGCCGCTTAAAATTCGATCAAATGTAAATTTCACATCCTCTGCATCACATACCTCGCCGTTCTGGAAGGTAACATTTTCCCGGATTTTTACATTTAATGTTGTATCATCCTGCCATTCCCAGCTATCTGCCAGCTGTCCGGTGATATTTCCTTCTTTATCCGTGAAAAGCAGGGTATCAAAAATATTATAAAAAAGCTTAATGCTGGCAATACCGATGGATCTGTCCGGATCTAACTGTGTCGGCAAAGCAGCAAGACCAATTTTCAAAACATCCAATTCTGTTTCTTTTGCTGCAGCTTCTGCTGTATCCTCCTGTGAAGACGCAGTCTGCTCAGCAGTCGTCTGAGTCGCCTCTTTCTTATTTGCGGTATTTGCAGCAGAGCCGCAGCCACCAAGCGTAAGCATCATTGCCATTACTCCGGCAATCAACCGAGTCCTTTTTTTCATACATTCTCCTTCTTGTTGTGTTTTCTATTCTCTTTCCTGCAGTTCTAAGTTTTGTGTGCACATCATCAAAAGAACTGTTAACATCTTATGTCTCTTTTCTATTTGTCACCATCAGGAATGCGTAAATCGTTTGTAAAAGTTCTGCATATAAAAAATGCAGGATTTCCTTTCCGGAAAATCCTGCAAATCAGAAAAGCATTTTATGAAATTATCCAATTTGGAAAACTGCCGCTCTGTACTTCTATTACTGTGCGTTACCCGGTTCCAATGCCAACCCAATCAATCGATCCGCCTGATCTGCCATGAATAGCGGAATGTTCAGCACATCATCATCCAGCTTCGGATTTGACCTCCACTGGGAAGATGTCGTTCTCCCGCTGAATGAGGAAATCAACTTCGTAAGGCGGGTTGTTCTGACTCCAATAACGGGGCATGACTTCAAAAAATTTCTTATATTCTTCATTTCATCAAAGTTAAAGTAAGCTGTATTTTCATAACAGCGTCCGCCGAACTCTTTCAGAATCCAAGTCTTACCCACCTGACGTACACCCTTCAAGATTAAAGGCTTGCGGTAGGGAGAATTCTTCCAAGCCAGCAATTTTTTAAGACAAATCGTTCCATAGAATCGTTCCTCACATAACTGCAGTATGGATTCCCCCGATAAACAGATAGGGAATCGAGCACATCGCTCCGAATCCAAGACCGAACGCTTTCTTCCTTTCTATTCATCAAACATCATATATTCCATATAAAATTCCTGAAATTTCGCACTCGTTCCAAGATTGATGGTCTTTGCCCGCTCTGCCAGCGCTGTTGCTTCTTTTTCCATCCTGCGGTCATGCAGAATCCTTACCGCGCCCGCCAGTGCCGCGTTTCCGCAGATTTTAATACGGGACAGGTCAATTTTGGGAAAAAGTCCGATTCTTTCCGCGCTTTTGGCCGACATATAGGAGCCAAAGCCACCTGCCACATACAGGCCTTCCAGCTCGGCAGCATCTATTTTTTCCTCCGCCAAAAGTGTCTCCATTCCTGCCCGGATCGCTCCCTTGGCAAGCTGAATCTCACGAATATCCTCTGCAGTCAGACCGACGTTTCCAGCAAAGCATACATCCTCTTCCAGATAACCGGTATCCTCCAGCAATCCGCTTTCCAGCAATCCTGCCACACCGTCGATCACGCCGCTGCCGCAGATGCCCTCTGCTGTAGAAGCCTCCCTGTCGCCAATCACATGTACCTTCCAGCTGCCGTTTTCCCAGTTTACATGGTCAATGGCACCTGCCACACCTCGCATGCCGCAGGAAAGCCCGGCGCCCTCAAAAGCCGGTCCCGCCGCTGTCGCGCAGCAAATCAGGCGTTCCTTATGAAACAGGACGATCTCTCCGTTCGTCCCCACATCCACCATCAGCCGGGATCTGCCGCCGCGCGCGGCTGAGACGCCATTCAATTCTCCGCAGCTGACATTCGTGTCAATTGCTGCCGCAGCTTCTTTGCGGCTGCCGTCCGCACTGAGTATGCGGTCCGTTTCTGTAAGACCCGATCCAAGAATCGCTGTCGTAATATCCGCACCGACAAACGCAGACATGCAGCGCGGAAGATATACGTCTGCTTTCCGGCAGCTCAAATCCAGTGCTTCTCCTATCGTCCACCAGCCAAACAGCTCGTCCGCTTCAAACGGCGCCCTTGAGAGGCATCTGGGATCCTTCTGCGTCAGGAAATACAGCATCGACGTATTTCCGGTAATGATAACTGTCTCAATGGCCTCTGCACTTTCTCCTGCGTGTTCTGCCAGCTCCGTAAGCAGGCACGACACTGCCTCCCGGACGATTGCCGCAAGTTTATCTGCTTTTCCCTCCAGAGAAGCTTCCATCCGGCTGATGACATCCGCTCCGAACACGGACTGGGGATTCCATGCACCCATCGTTCCGACAGCCCTGCCTTCCCGATAGAGGACGGCTGCAATTGTCGTTGTACCGATATCCACCGCCGCTCCGAGGTGACGGTAGAGCCGCGCGCCGGGCGCAGCTTCTGCAGACGGCGCAGCGCTGGTGCGCTCTGACGGCTGCGCTGCGACGGCGCGCTCTGACGTCGGAGCAGGCGACATGCTGACGGCGTAGGCAACTGTCGGTGCAGACGGCGTGCTTACACAAATGGTCTCATCCCCGTCTGCTTCCTGCCGCAGCGCATCGATTTTCCCGTCCGGCACTGCTTCCAGAAAGCAGGCAAGACGGATTCCCTGCGCAAGGCGCTCTGCTCCAAGAAGTTTTTGTTCCGTCTCAGACGGAGCTGCAAAACTTCCTTCCGCATACACCATACATTTTCCACAGGCATGCCGTCCGCCACATGGCATTTCCACTCCGTGTGATTTTTTCAGCAAACTGCTGACTGTTGTTCCCAGCTCTGTGAAAAAAGCTTCTCCATTGATCCAAAAACGGATTTTTTCGCTGTTATCTGTCATTTTTTATTCTGTCCTGTCAAACAGGCTCCGAACCGTCTGTTTTCTGCCTGCCAGCCAACAGTCCGGTCTCCTATTTATCCTTTGCTTCATATGATGTCGGGGTCAAAAGCCCCCGACCTTGATGCCTGCGGATTGTTCCGTGCTGCGCACTCCCACAATCCTGCCCGATAGTCGCATATCGTGGGATTATTATCCCACTTTTATGCTCCTATCGGGGCGGGTCACAAGGTCTTTCACCCACCTATGAGCAAGCTCATGTGGGCTTAGACCTTTTGACCCTGGCATCATGATATTCCGATACAGCCACAAAGAACGCGTCGATATTTTCCCATTTGGACATCGGAGGAATATCACATCCGGAGGGCTTCCTTATTGACTGTATTTCCAAAATGATATCCCATCGCACCGATAGATGCAAGCGGATTTGTCATCTCAGTCGCAGTGTTGCCGCAGAATAAAATCAGGGCGTGCAAAAAATGATTTCTCATCCTTCACACGCCCTGATTATTTCCGATAATTCTTTATTTTTCCGCGAAACACGCAGATAATTTTCATTCGCCCTTTAACAGGCTGCTGTCCTCGAAGTAATTGATCTTCATCGCTGCCTTGACATCCTTTAAGGTTTCCGCAGCCTTTGCTTCTGCAACCTCACTGCCCTTTTTCAGAATGTCGTAAACATCCGTCAGATGCTCTTCCCAGTATTTTCTTCTCTCACGGATCGGCGCAAGCTCAGACTGCATAACGTTGTTTAAGAACTTCTTCACTTTGACGTCGCCCAGACCGCCCCGCTGATAATGTGCTTTCAATTCGTCCAGATTCTGGTAATCCGGTAAAAACTCTGCAAAATGCTCCGGTCTGCAGAACGCATCCAGATAGATAAATACAGGGTTTCCGTCTACGTTGCCGGGATCCTCCACACGCAAATGGTTCGGATCTGTGAACATGCTCATAACCTTTTTCTTCACATCTGCTTCTGTGTCGGACAGATAGATACAGTTGCCAAGGGATTTGCTCATCTTCGCCTTGCCGTCGATGCCGGGCAGTCTTAAACATGCCTTATTGGAGGGCAGGATGATCTCAGGCTCTGTCAGGGTGTCCCCGTAAACGCTGTTGAACTTATGTACGATTTCCTTACACTGTTCCAGCATCGGCAGCTGGTCTTCGCCAACCGGAACCGCGGTTGCACGGAATGCAGTGATGTCTGCAGCCTGGCTGATGGGATAGCAGAAAAATCCAACCGGAATGCTTGCTTCGAAATTACGCATCTGGATCTCTGCTTTAACGGTAGGGTTTCTCTGTACTCTGGAAACCGTTACCAGATTCATATAGTAAAAGGTCAGCTCTGTCAGCTCCGGAACCATCGACTGAATGAAAATCGTTGCCTTTTCCGGATCAAGGCCGCATGCCAGATAATCCAGCGCCACCTGTAAAATGTTCTGACGTACCTTTTCCGGATGCTCTGCATTGTCTGTCAACGCCTGTGCATCCGCAATCATAATATAAATCTCGTCAAACTGACCGGAATTCTGCAGTCTTACACGCTCCTTCAAAGAGCCTACATAATGGCCCACATGAAGACGTCCTGTGGGGCGATCCCCCGTTAAAATAATCTTTTTGCTCATATGCCTGTCCCTCTCGCTTCTCTTAGGATACTACAGTGCTGTCTGCAGCCTGCCGCATCCTGATAAACCTGCAGTCTGTTGGTTTCAACAGCTGCAGCTCTTTCCAATTATATCCCGTAAAAAGCACAGAGTCAACAGTTGCGTATATTCGCATCTGTTGACTCTGAAGTTAACGTTACAGTTCAACCTGCGCCGATCAGTCCTCGTGTTTCGCACTGCGCCGCTGGATCCACTTTACAAGCTCCACGATGGGAACTACCAGCACACTCAGAAGTAGTGCAACGAGATACTCTGCAGGCTCCACACTCGTAAAGCCGAATGCCCCGGCAAGCAGCGGGATCTCACACACTGCAGTGGTTGCCAGCAGGGAAACCACTGCCGCTCCAAGCAGAAACCAGTTTTTTGAGCCAAGCTTGAAAATACTTCCTCTCTGGGAACGCATATTCATGCTGTGGAAAATTTCCGCCATTGACATTGTGACAAACGCCATCGTAGTGCCATGGGCGCTGTTTGTGATGGTCCACTCTCCGGTTTCCATGAAATGTCCGATAAAATAGGAAACCATGACAAGTGCTGTTACCAAAAGTCCCTGATAAGCAATATCAAAGCCCATTCCATCTGCAAAAATCCCGGCCTTCGCATCTCTGGGTTTGCGCTTCATAATGTTCGGCTCTGCCTTTTCCGTACCAAGTGCCAGCGCCGGGAAGCAGTCCGTTACAAGATTGATCCACAGAAGATGCACCGGCTGCAAAATCGTAAAGCCCAGAAGTGTCGCAAAGAAAATACTCAGCACTTCACTCATATTGGAGCCTAACAGAAACTGGATTGCCTTCCGGATGTTGTCATAGATTCTGCGGCCCTCTTCCACCGCGCCGACAATCGTTGCAAAATTATCGTCCGCCAGCACCATATCTGCCACATTTTTGGTAACGTCCGTTCCTGTGATGCCCATTCCGATGCCGATGTCCGCAGCCTTGATGGAGGGCGCGTCGTTAACGCCGTCACCGGTCATTGCCGTCACATAGCCGGCATTTCTCCAGGCGTTTACGATACGGGTCTTGTGCTCTGGCTGTACGCGGGCATAAACGCTGATGTTCCGGAACTTCTCTGCAAATTCTGCATCGTCCATTTTTTCCAGCTCTGCTCCGGTCACTGCCAGGCTGCCATCCTGTAAAATACCAAGCTCTTTTGCAATCGCTGCTGCCGTATCCACATGGTCGCCCGTGATCATAACCGGTCGGATACCCGCTTCCCGACATTCGTCAATTGCTGCCTTTACCTCCGGACGCACCGGATCAATCATGCCGCACAGTCCCAAAAAGCAAAGCTCCTGCTCCAGCAGATCCGCATCCTCGCTTTCCGGTTTTTTCGTCCAGACTCTCTGTCCACATGCCAGCACACGCAGTGCCCGATCTGCCATGGACTTATTTGCCTGCAAAACCTTTTTCCGATATTCTTCTGTCATGGGCAGAAGCTGTCCATCCTCCAGATAAAATGCACAACGGGTGAGAACCACATCCGGCGCCCCTTTTGTAAACTGAATGTAATCGTCCTTGCGTTTATGGACTGTGGACATCATTTTCCGTCCGGAATCAAAGGGAGCCTCCATCACACGGGGCATACTCTGTTTTAAAAGATTCTTATCCTGCCCGATCCGGCTCGCCCAGGCAACCAGGGCAGCCTCCGTCGGTTCTCCTGTCACACTGCCGTCTGCATCCAGCTCTGCGTCACTGCACAGTGCCATTGCTGCCGAAAGCTCCTGCTCCTTTACTCCGAAGGAATCTACAACTGTCATCTGATTCTGCGTCAGCGTTCCGGTCTTATCCGAGCAGATCACCTGCGCACAGCCAAGAGTTTCCACTGCAGTCAGCCGGCGGATGATCGCGTTTCGTTTTGACATGTTCGTTACACCGATGGAAAGTACCACTGTCACAACTGCCGCAAGTCCTTCCGGGATCGCCGCCACTGCAAGGGAAACCGCAATCATAAAGGAGTTCAGCGCAACCTCAAAATTCAGGCTGCCTGCCCGGATCATCTGAATCGCAAAAACCAGTACGCAGATTCCGATCACCAGCTTTGTCAACACCTTCGAAAGCTGTGTCAGTTTTCTCTGCAGCGGTGTCTGTCCTTCCTGTGCCTGAGACAGCGCATCCGCAATTTTTCCCATTTCCGTATCCATACCGGTGGCCGTTACGACTGCCACAGCACGTCCATATACGATCGTGCTTCCCATATAGACCATATTTTTACGGTCGCCAAGGGGCACATCCCGTTCCCCGTCTGCCAAAAAGATCTGATCGATCAGCTTCGTGACCGGCACGGATTCTCCTGTCAGTGCAGCTTCCTCTGCTTTCAGGCTTGCGCTTTCCAGAATCCTTGCATCCGCCGGAACCGCATCCCCTGCTTCCAGACAGATGATATCCCCCACCACAAGGTCTTTGCTCAAAATCGAGGACATTTTCCCGTCCCGCACAACCTTTGAGGTGGCCGCTGCCATGTCCTGCAGCGCTTCGATCGCCTTTTCCGCCTTGCTTTCCTGATACACACCCAGCACGGCATTGATCAGGACCACTGCCAGGATAATGATGACATCCGCGAAGCTGTCATTTTCCAGGACTGCAAGCACACCGCTGATGGCCGCTGCCGCCAGCAGGATCACGATCATCGGATCTGCCACCTGTTCCGCAAACCGGCGCAGCAGGGATTTTCCCTTCGCCGCTTTTAACTCATTTGCCCCGTTCTGCAAAAGCCGCTCTGCCGCTTCTTTTTCCGTCAGGCCGCTTTTTTGGCTGTTCAGCTCCTGCAGTACCTGTTGTGAGTCTTCACAATAATACTTCATTCTTTTTCCTCCCGATGGTGTTTTTCGTACAATAGATCTCTCACTTCGTGATCGCTCTATTGTCTTATACACTAGACCTCTCACTTCGTGATCGCTCTATTGTCTTAAATCACAAAAGACCCAAATACTGCTTTTTAAAAAACAGTATCTGAGTCTCGCAATTTAAAACAAGCCAGATCGGCATAGGATCGGGGTTGTTGACTTGTTACGCTGATGCAAAGGCGATCCGCCGGCTCTGTTTTATTCCGGCAGCTGCACTTGCTGCGCTCGCTACTCCCTCACAGGGAATTTTGTTTAGCAGTAAGGTTATCATATGCAAAGTCTTCTGTCAATATACATGCCGGTAAAGTTTTGGTGAAATTTTTGTCCTCTTTCGCTGCGGTTTGACCAGAAATCCTTGTTTTACAGCCGTTCCACCAATGCGCCGCCTGCGCGCAGCACCCCATTCTCATAACCTCTTGCAAACAGCACGCTGCCCTCTGTCTCCACATCGGTCTCTTTTCCGGATGCGTTCAACACAACCCGAAGCCTGCTGCCCTCTGCCCCGGTTTTGACATATTCCACCACCCGGTCAGAGCTGTTATTATTTTCAAATGTGATTTCCATGCTGCGGGCCGCAGGCTCTTTTCGAAGGGCTATCAGCTGCTTTATCTGCTCCGTAATCTCTGCATAGTTTCCCTGTTCGATCTGATCCCAGGGCATACAGCGTCTGCAATCCGGGTCAGCGCCGCCCTCTATCGCGATTTCCGTCCCATAATAGATACAGGGACTTCCAGGCATTGTAAAGAGCATTGCAAGCTGTTGGAAAAAGAGATCCTGATTTCCACCTGTCTGATGGATCAGCCGATCTGTATCATGGGAATCCATAAGGTTAAACAAAACCTCTGTCGTCTGACGCATATAACGCACCAGATTTTCATGGATCGCCTCTTCCAGATCCGATTTCGTCTTTTCCGGCTGATACCAAAACTCCCGGATGGCTGCAGCAAAGGGATAGTTCATAACGGCGTCGAATTCGTCCCCGCCAAGCCACGGCATTGCGTCATGCCAGATTTCCCCCAGCAGATAGAAATCCGGTTTTAACTGCTTTGTCATCTGCCGCAGCTCACGGCAGAACAGATGGGAAATTTCGTTTGCAACATCTAACCGAAGTCCATCAATGTCAAATGTCTCAATCCAATAACGAACGGTATCCAAAAAATAGTCCCGTACCTTTTTTTCACTCGTATTGAGCTTTGGCATCCGCTCCGCAAAGGCAAAGGAATAATAGCGTCCATCCCGGGTGCTGCCCTCCTGCTCCCGACAGGGCCAGCGATTGATCATAAACCAGTCATAATAGGGGGACTGGGGTCCCTTTTCCATCACATCCCGCCACGGTAAAAAGTTACTGCCGCAATGGTTGAATACACCGTCCAACATCACGCGGATGCCTCTGTCATGGGCCTCCTTAACGAGCAGCTTCATAGTCTTTTCATCTCCGAAGCCCGGATCGATCTTCCGGTAATCTGTCGTATCATATTTATGACTTGAGGGAGATTCAAACACCGGCGTCAGATACAGTCCGGTAATACCAAGCTCCTGTAAATAAGGAAGCTTCTGACGAATTCCATCCAGATCGCCGCCGTAAAAATCGAGATTACTTACGGTATGGTATCCCCAGGGCTTTACCCAGTCCGGATCATTTTCCTTGTTGCCGTTGCAAAAGCGCTCCGGAAAAATCTGATACCAGACCGTCTCCCGCACCCACTTTGGCGTCACGTTGATATCCACCGAATTCATCCACGGAAACGTAAAGCACTGTCCCAGCTGTCCGTTTTTCACATCCTCTGGCGAATGAAAGCCATCCTCAAAATAAAAGACCCGTTCTGCTCCTGCCTGCAGCTCGAAGAAATACCGGCACCGTTTATAGGGAGGCTGCACGGGAATTTCCCACCAGAGGTGCTGGGGCAGACGCATTTTTGTCACGATCTCCTCCCGACTGCCTTCCCAAGCCTCGTTTCCGCCCAGAATACCGGTAGAAAAAGGGTCGCCATAATGAATCCAAACCTGTTCCACTTCTTCTCCGGTCTGCAGCCCTACCATCAAAATTTCCTCATTCAATGCATAGCAAAACTGCTGTGACGCTCTATGATAAACCGCTTCTAAATGAATCATGTTCAGACCTCCTTTTTCCAGGCTGCATCCTTTTAAACTGCAGCCGATCTCATTTCAATGCATTTCCAGTCCATACTTTTCCTGCAGCTGCAGCAAGGTGATGTCGTGTTGAATATGCTCCGACAAAATTTTCACCATCAGCCCATTGTTGCTGACCGTACCGCTCCAGTTGGCAAATGCACCGCAGTCCGCTGTCAGTGTCATCTGCCTGTCTGTCACAAGCATCAGACGGGAGGGCTGATGTGCTGTCAGCATTCCTCCGTGGGTATAAAACTCCACATCCTCCCGGTTCAGTCCCAGATCATAAAAGGAAAACGCAACGATCCGCACGCCTTTTTCCTTTAGCCGATGGAAGGTCTCTGCAAAACAGGAAAGATCAAAATCTGCATTCAGATAAACCTCCTCCCGGGCATCCTCCAGAAGCTTCCCTGCCCTTGCCATCGCCGTTTCAAAGCCCCGGAATACGAAATGCACCTCCGGCTGCTTCGCCGTCTCATATTCTTTCAGCTGTTGCCTGGCGAGAGAAAGGTTTGCTGTCATTTCCGCCTGCATCCGCCCCAAAAGCACCTCCGGTTCCTGGGCGGCATACAGTGCTGTCTGATCCGGAACCAGCTCCACCATCCCCTTATCTAGCATGTGCTCCAGCGCATTGTAAATAGAAGGGCGTGCAATTGCGATTTTTTTTGCCAGCTGATAGGCAGACATGGGCTCAGAACCGATCAATGCCATATAAATCTGTGCTTCCAGCCTTGAAAAATTCAGATGTTCCAGTGTTTCCTGCAGCTTCATCGTTCGCTTTCCTTTCGTTGTATATTTTATGCAACTATATATAGCATAAACTTTTGCCCTATGCAAGTATTTTTTTGATTTCCTTGAAAAAGAAGAACATCCGGTGCAGATTTTTCAATGAACGGATAAAAAATGAGCTGCGAAGCAGCGGAGAGCGTCGAAGACGCGGTTCATGACAATAGAATGTTCGCGGAGCGAGCATTCTATTGTATTGCGAATGGCGCGTGTGAACTGTAACTTTTATTGCATGCGCTGTATTTTTACAGGTATCTCATCTTTCTCACCGTCTGCACAAACTCTATATTGGTTTTCGTCTTTGCAAACAGATCCAGCACCTTATCCACAGCTTCTTCGGATTTCATACCATTCAACGCGCGGCGCACCACGTTGATTGCTTCCATCTCCTCTGCACTCAGCAGCAGATCTTCTCTTCTCGTGCTGGTTTTGGGGATGTCGATGGCAGGGAAAATTCTGCGTTCAGACAGCTTTCGATCCAGCACAAGCTCCATATTACCGGTTCCTTTAAATTCCTCGTAAATGACATCGTCCATCCTGGATCCGGTGTCCACCAGTGCAGTGGCCAGAATCGTCAGGCTTCCGCCCTCGCGCATATTGCGGGCTGCACCAAAAAAGCGCTTCGGCATATGCAATGCCGCCGGGTCAATACCACCGGACAGGGTACGTCCGCTGGGCGGAACCACCAGGTTGTAGGCACGGGTCAGGCGGGTAATACTGTCTAACAGGATCATAACGTCTTGTTTATGCTCGACCAGACGCTTTGCACGCTCAATAACCATTTCGGAAACTCGTTTATGATGTTCCGGTAATTCATCAAACGTGGAATAGATCACTTCAACATTCGGCCCTGCCACCGTCTCCTTCATGTCCGTTACCTCCTCCGGACGTTCATCGATCAGGAGAATGATCAGATGCAGGTTCGGATAATTTTTCTTTACCGACATGGCCACTTCTTTTAATAGGGTTGTCTTACCAGCCTTCGGCGGGGACACAATCATACCTCTCTGTCCTTTACCGATGGGGCTTAACAAATCCATGACCCGCATCGCCACCGGGCAGCCGAAGCGTTCCATTTTCAGTCTGCTGTTCGGAAAGATCGGCGTCATATCTTCAAAGTTGCTTCGTCTGGATGCTTCCTCTGTGGTATAACCATTGATCGTCTTGACATAAAGCAGGGCAGAGAATTTTTCATTCTGTGTCCGCACTCTGGTATTTCCCTCTAAAATATCGCCTGTCCGCAAATTGAACCGACGAATCTGGCTGGGTGCCACGTAAATATCATTATCTCCCGGCATATAATTATCCGAGCGGATAAAGCCATAGCCCTCAGCCATGACCTCCAGGATACCCTTTACCGTAATGCCGCTGTCCAGCTCTGTCGGGAACTTGTCGTCCTCTGGACTCTGGATCGGTGCAGTTCCGCGATTATACGGACTGTTGTAGCGCTCATTATAACGAGGTGCAGGCGCGCTCACACGGTTCTGTGCCTCTTCTGCCACAGGCGCAGCAGCACGGGGCGCTGCAGCTGCAGTATTTTCCCGCGTACCATTGTTGTCGCGGCTTCCTGTCCGTCCATTATGATAAGAACCATTGCTGATGAAGCGCTTTCCTGTTCTCTGCTGCCGCCTTTCCTCCCGATCCCCTGCTCTGCTCTCCGGTTCTGTCCCACCGTCATGAGGATCCTGCTTTTCTGCTGCGCCTCTCTTCGGAGCATCTTTCCGCTCTGCTGCGCCCTTCTCTGGAACATCCTTGCTCTCTGCCGCGCCCCTCTTCGGAGCATCTTCCCGCTCTGCCGCGCCCCTCTTCGGAGCATCCTCTCGCTCTGCTGCGCTCTTTTCCGGGGTATCCTTACTCTCTGCCGGGCGGTTCTCCGGGACGCTGCGTTCTGTTTTGATTTCTGCATTCTCCTGGGCATCCAACCTCAGCATCGCATCAATGACATCCGCCTTTTTCATTGTAGAAAGTCCTTTTATCCCCCTTGCTTTTGCAATCTCCTTCAGATCATGCACTGCCAGAGATTCATATTTTTCTCTTATCATTTTTTCCTCTCATTTCTGCGCACGCTTTTTGCGCATGTCGAGTTTGTGTCAAGTGCGCGCAGACACAAATCTCGCGATTGAAAAATTTTATTTTTCAATCTTTACTCCCTTTACTGCCATCGTGATTCGTCCCTGATTTTCATACGGAATTCTACATGAAACGATCTTTTTGAAATGCGCCAGAACATCCCGATCCGGGAAACAGCGGTCTTTTGTCAGAAATCAAAAGTGCCTGTCATTTTAGTGAATTTTATTACACATCGGAGACACAAGTCAAACGTCTCCTTCTGTTTCGCTCATTGTACCACACTCAAAACAGAATAGGAAGATTTTTTCCTTGATTCACTCAAATAAATCAGATATGATGATATACAGAGAGCTACGAATGGCGCGTATGCCCCGACATCATCATTCCTTATTAAATAAAAAGAAAGCAGGCAAATCAAATGACAAATCAGGAAAAAGCGCTGGAACTGCATGAGAAGCTGCAGGGAAAGCTTGAAACCGTTTCCAAAACACCCGTCCGCACCCGTGAAGACCTTGCACTTGTCTATACTCCCGGCGTTGCGGAGCCTTGTAAGGTCATTGCAAAAGACCCGGCTGCCGCTTACACCTATACGATGAAAGCAAACACTGTAGCTGTTGTTTCCGACGGTTCCGCCGTACTGGGACTCGGCAATATCGGTCCGAAGGCCGCTATGCCCGTTATGGAAGGCAAGGCTGTCTTATTTAAAGAATTCGGCGGTGTCAACGCAGTTCCCATCTGCCTGGATACTCAGGACACGGAAGAGATCATCAAAGCTGTTACCTGGCTTGCTCCCGCTTTTGGCGGCATCAATCTGGAAGATATCAGTGCACCCCGCTGCTTCGAAATCGAAGAGCGCTTAAAAGAGACTCTGGATATCCCTGTTTTCCACGATGACCAGCACGGAACTGCTATTGTTGTACTCGCCGGCATCATCAATGCCCTAAAGGTAGTCGGTAAGAAAAAGGAAGACTGTCACGTTGTTGTAAACGGCGCAGGAAGTGCAGGAGTTGCTATCACCCGCCTGCTGATAACCTACGGCTTTTCCAATATCATTATGTGCGATAAATCCGGCATTCTCTGCGATGGCGCAGAGGGCTTAAACTGGATGCAGGAAAAAATGGTAAAACGCACCAATCTGGCTCACGAAACCGGTTCCCTTGCAGATGCTTTAAAGGGTGCTGATATTTTCGTCGGCGTTTCCGCTCCAGGTATTGTGACGGAAGAGATGGTGGCTTCCATGAATTCCGATGCTATCCTGTTTGCAATGGCTAACCCCGTTCCTGAGATCATGCCTGATCTCGCAAAAAAAGCAGGGGCACGCGTTGTCGGCACCGGACGCAGCGATTTCCCGAACCAGGTAAACAACGTTGTCGCATTCCCCGGCATCTTCCGCGGTGCTCTGGAAGGACATGCAAAACAGATCACCGATAAAATGAAGCTGGCTGCCGCTAATGCCATCGCAGCCCTCGTTTCTGACGAAGAATTAAACGAAAACAATATCATGCCAGAGGCATTCGATCCCAGAGTTGCGGACGTTGTTGCAGATGCAGTCAAGAAAAACATCCGCTGATCTCTGGCACCAGAAGCCCTACTATTCGCTGGACGCCTGGTGTAAAAATACATACGGACGGAAGCTTTACAAGGCTGCACTGGATATCGGCTGTACCTGTCCCAACCGGGATGGCACCCTCGATACAAGAGGCTGCATTTTCTGCTCTGCAGGCGGAAGCGGCGATTTTGCCGCTTCCCGGCAGCTTTCTGTAACAGATCAGTTAAATCAGGCCAAGGCACTTCTGTCCTCCAAATGGACACCGGAACCCGGCAAACCGTCTCTGATCGCCTATTTTCAGGCATATACCAACACTTATGGTGATCCGGACAGACTGCTTTCCTGTTATGAAGAAGCACTTTCCTCTCCGGAGGTCGCAGGAATTTCCATCGCGACGCGCCCGGATTGCCTTTCCGATATCATTCTGGAGGGACTTGACCGCCTCCGGTTGCTGTATCCTGACCGGTTTATCTGGATCGAGCTTGGTCTGCAGTCCATTCATGACCACACTGCAGCAAGGATCCGCCGGGGATATCCGACCTCCGTATTTTATGATGCTGCAGCAAAGCTCCATGCCAGAAGGCTTCCCTTTATCGTCCATCTGATCCTCGGACTCCCCGGGGAAACCCGGCTTGACCTGCTGGAAAGCATCCGTGCCGTCAATCAGGTGCATCCCTTTGGGGTCAAGCTGCAGCTTCTCCATATTTTAAAGGGAACAGATCTTGCCCTGCTTTATGAAGCCGGAAAGCTTCCTGTACTGACACAGGAAGAATATCTCGATCTGCTGACAAGCTGTATCGCTGCACTTTCTCCGGATATCTGCCTCCACCGGGTCACCGGAGACGGTCCCCGCAAGCTCCTGATCGCGCCCCAGTGGAGTCTTTCGAAACGAAACGTCTTAAACGGGCTGCATGCCCTTATGAAACAACGAAATCTCAGACAAGGGGATAATTATGAACCAGGAACCTCTTACACTCTATAAACTGATCGTTCTTTATCTGCTCAACAAGGTATCCTTCCCACTCACAATGGCGCAGGTCAGCGATCTCATTCTGGAAAAAGAATATACCAGCTATCTGACACTGCAGCAGGTTATCAATGAGCTGGCGCAGGCCGGGCTGATCACTGCCAAAACACTGGTCAACCGCACCCATCTGCAGATCACGGAGGAGGGCCGCAATACCCTTTCCTATTTTGAGAACCGCATCAGTGACGCAATCAAGACAGACATCGGCGAATATCTTAAAAAAAATGAACTGGAAATGCGCAACGAATCTTCGATCCAGAGCAACTACTATAAGGCTGTCAACGGGGAATTCGAAACAGAGCTGACTGCAGTGGATAAGGACGTCAACCTGGTGACCATCCGCCTTACGGTTCCTACAGAAGAGCTCGCAATTTCCATTTGCGAAAACTGGCAAAAAAATAACAGGGAGATTTATCAGTATCTGACAACCGCCCTGTTTTAAAGTATGTTATTGCAGCATCTCCCGGATCACACTGCCATCTGTTTTTCCAAGGTCTATCTCCAAAAGTGCTGCCAATGTCGCGCCCTCATCCCAGAGCGCGATATTTTTTTCTACCCGGGCACCAGCTCTTACACTGCATCCCGACATTGCAAAAAAGGTCTGATAGTCTGCCTCACCCGGCAGATACCCGTGGGTCCCCTTCATGCCATGTACGCAGTCTTTTTCTGCTGCCGTCAGCTGTTCCCATTCGTCCAGAAAAAACCATCCTTCCTTTGCTTCCAGCATCAGAAAGCAGTTTTCGTCTGCGCCCATATTTGCTGCCTCTTCCCGGGTCAGAATCCTTTCGATTCCAAAATCCTCCCGTCCTTTCAGCGTCTCCAGCACTTTTCTTGTACGCTTTTGCACTTCTGCATTGTTTTCTACAGACGGATGCAGATAGATATAGCAGCTTCCGTCACAGTTTTTAGCATAGGCCTTCCAGCTTTTGATCCTGCCGTTGCGGACCGTCAGCAAGCCGGCTTTCCACAGTGCATGATTGACAAAGGCAACCTTGTCCACATCCTTCTGATAATGATCCCCCAGAAGCACGACCGTCGTGCTCTCCATCTCTCCGGTTTCCTCCAGTGCCCTTACAATCTCGCCCAGACGCTTATCGTGGCGCTTAAGAGCTTCTTTTGCCTCCTTACTCTCCACGCCATAGAGATGTCTGTTCGCATCCACATCCGTCAGATGCAGCAAAAACAGCTGCGGATTGTATTTGTAGATCGTATCCAGCGCGCATGCCTGAATAAAATTGTCCAGTTGGGGCTGAGCGATCCCGTTTCGCAACTGTCCGAAGCGTTTGTTCAGATCCAGCTGATAAAACAACGGACCGTTCGTCGCATTCATCAGGATCTGATTTTGCCATTTGCGTGTCACCATAATCTCCGGCACATAGTAGTCCATCCTGCTGCCTGCCGCAACAGGCCACAAAAGCCCGGCCGTCGTCATTCCCTTTTTCTTCGCTTCGTCATAAAGCGTCGTGCTGCGGATCCATTTGCGATGATAAAGCCAGTCCGGATCCTTCCGGTTGGGCTGGATTTTTGTGTTGTTCACAATCCCGTGATTTTTCGGCATCCGCCCTGTCACAATGGATGTATGGGCCGGATATGTCAGGGACGGACACACACTGTTTACATGGCTGCACAGCGCCGCCTGTTCAAAAAAACGCTGAAAATTCGGCAGGGTCTGTAAATATTCCAGGTCCTTTGCTCCGACCGCATCAAAGGACACGATCATGACCCGCTTTGGTATCTGTTTCATTGCTCTTCTCCATCCTGCGGCTTTTGCTCTGTCTTAGCCGCTTCCCTGCGTATCCGCTGCATGTGCTCTTTGATTTTTACTTCATATCCCATCCCACCTGGCTGATAAAACTCTCTTCCGGACAGCTCATAAGGTAAATACTGCTGTCTGACATAGTGGTTTGGATAATCGTGTGCATATTTATAATCTTTTCCGTGTCCCAATTTTGCTGCTCCTTTATAATGGGCATCCTGCAAATGCACCGGAATCGCCAGATTTCCGGTTTCTTCCACCGTCTTCATTGCAGACGCAATGGCGTTGACCGCTGCGTTGCTTTTCGGCGCGCATGCAATGTAGGCCGCCGCCTGTGCCAGAATAATCTGCGCCTCCGGCATGCCCACCCGCTCTGCTGCCAGGGATGCAGAAACCGCTATCTGCAGCGCTGTCGGATCTGCATTGCCAACATCCTCCGACGCACAGATCATCATCCTGCGGGCGATAAATGTCACGCTTTCCCCGGCATACAGCATCCGCGCCAGATAATAAACCGCCGCATCCGGATCGGAGCCCCGCATACTCTTGATAAATGCCGAAATCGTATCGTAATGATTATCGCCTGTTTTGTCGTATTTTACTGCACGTTTTTGAATACATTCCTGGGCAACCTCCAGGGTCAGATGGATTTTTCCATCCTCTGAGCGCTGTGTCGTCATTACGCCAAGCTCTACTGCATTCAATGCCGCACGTGCATCTCCGCCTGCAATATCCGCCAGAAACTCCAGCGCATCCGGCTCTATCTGTGCCTGATAGGCACCCATTCCTCTCTGATCATAGACTGCCCGTCGGATCAGTTCTTCGATATCTTCCTTTGAAAGCGGCTTGAGCTCAAAAATAACCGAACGGGACAGCAGCGCTCCGTTTACCTCAAAATACGGATTTTCCGTCGTCGCACCGATCAGGATCAGGGTTCCATCCTCCACAAAGGGAAGCAGATAGTCCTGCTGACTCTTGTTGAACCGATGGATCTCATCAATGAACAGGATCGTCTTTTTTCCAAACATTCCACGGTTGTCCTTTGCCTTTGCGACAACCTCTTCCATATCCTTTTTGCCTGCCACAGTCGCATTGATCTGCATAAACTCCGCGCTGGTCGTATTCGCGATCACCCTCGCAAGAGTCGTTTTGCCCGTTCCGGGCGGTCCGTAAAAAATGATGGAGGAAAGCTTGTCCGCCTGAATCGCACGGTACAAAAGCTTGTCCTTTCCGATAATGTGCTGCTGCCCGACTACCTCATCCAGCGTCCGGGGCCGCAGCCTTGCCGCCAGCGGCGCTTCCTTTTCCTGATTGGTCTGTCTCATATAATCGAAAAGATCCATGTCCCCTTATTGTACCTCCACTTTCATGTTCGGCCACACCTTCTCAATCCGCTCGTCAGGGTAATTCACATCAAAGAAGGTATCAATCACGCTCTTCTTTTCCGCCCGCACAGTTCCTGTGGTATTTTCCGTGCCCGCGGCATTCCCTGTGTCCGCGACGTTTTCCTCCTTCGCGGCGTGTTCTACGCCCGCGGCAGTCCCTGCGTCCGCGTTGCTCTCCTGCACCGCCGCGCTATCCTGCCGTTCCACATAGCGTACCATGGCGCCTGCTGAAATCACCGCATCGCAGCTCATCAGCACGATAACTGCCCAGGTCGCAATTTTTGCTCCAAGGGGCGGCAGCTTTTCGATCCATCCACTGATGGTCGGATAACAAATTTTTACCCAGACAACGGATAACAGCCCCCAGAAAATGCAATACAGCAGGTTAGTTCTCCCGCCGATATTAAAGGGCATGTCACTGTAATCCCAGAAGGTAGTCCCGAGAAAAATCTCTGTAAATACGCTGCACAGATATTCATATACGCCGCCCAGCACACTGCCCGCCAGGAAAATATAACGATCCTCTTTTCCGGCAAGCCGCTGCAATACAACTGTCAAAATGACCGCACCGAAGCCCCAGACAATACTGAAGGTGCCGTAAATTACGCTGGACCGGCTCATCCATACGCCTCCCGTCACCCTGCAGAACAGCGTTTCGATCAAATCTCCGAGAAATGCACAGATCATAAATACCCAGATCAGCTTATCCACACAGACGCCTCTTGCAAAGACATATCGTTCTGCCCGATCTGCCTCCTCCAGAGCTTCCATCTCCGGGTATGCACGGTTTAACCGCTTCCAGACTGCATGATAGATCTTGCCTCCAAGCTTTTGCTTGACTTCCTTTTGTTCCTGCAGAAGTCTCCCCTGGGTTTCCTTCAGCTCTGTAAGGCTCCTGCTTTTCCTGACTGCAATCAGAATCGACACCAGGTCGGCAGCCATCAGCCCAAAGCCGACTATGTCTATGATCCGCAGCACAATTGTCGGAATCATCGAAAACAGGATAAAGACCGGAGGATGTAAAAGCAGCACCGCCGTCATCACAACTGCTGCCTTGATCAGCGAAAGGAGCACACTCTTTTTCTTCCCGCCAAACAGTGTCACATCCTCGTAATTCCACAAATGCTTTTTCCAGATTTTGGCTGCGATCCCTCCGGAAAAATATTCCACAACGGACACGACCATCCAAGTGGTCAGAAACTGCAGCAGCCATTTTGTCCCCTGCTCCGGCAGCAAAAGGATCAGAATATCCATCATTATGCCGTATTCCGGACAAAGGGGCAGACTGAAAAATCCGCGGTTGCAAAATCTTCTTTCTTTTACTGCAAAAAAGGCAACCTCCAGTGCCCATCCGATAAAGCTGTACAGCAGCAGATACGCTGCCAGTTCTGTGTAGGTATATTGCATTCTTTCCACTCATTTCTGCGCACGCTTTTTGCGCATGTCGAGTTTGTGTCAAGTGCGCGCAGACACAAATCTCGTGATTGAAACATTTTTTTCAATCTGTGTAACTGTTCAGTACCCTCACAGTTACACGCAAAAATCCATTCCAAATCGGCTATGCCGATAGGATTTTTGCCTTCTAGCCTAAGTCTTCTTACGGTCAGCGCAGTAAATGCGCAGACCTACTGAACAGTTACCAATCTGTTTTCGTTATAAACCTGACCATGGATTACGAAGTAGGATTGTTGGAGTGCGCAGCACGGAACAATCCGCAGGCATCAAGGTCGGTGCAAAAGCTTCCACTTTTGATTATAACAACTATTTTCCCTGCTGTACATGTTGGATTTCATCCAACTGTTGGATTTTATCCAACTGCGAATTTCATCCAACTGTGGATTTCAAGATACCAGCATTATTTCTTCGACTGTCACAAAGACATAGCCTTGGCTTTGCAGCTCATCCACAATAAAAAGTGCCGCCTCAATACTGGAAGCATATTCATCATGCAGCAGGATAATCGCATTTTCCCGCGCTTTGGACAAGATTCGCTTTTCAACATTGGTGCTGCTTTGACTGCACCAGTCCAGGGGATCGATCGTCCACAGCACCGGGAACATATTCAGCTCCTGTTCGAAGCCTTTGTCCCAGCTTCCATAGGGCGGACGGACAAAAATGGTTTCCGCTCCTGTTATCTCCTTCAATACCTCATTCGTGGAGATCAGCTCCTGTCGAAAGGCTTCCCGGTTATTGCTTGTCAGCTGAATATGACTATAGGTGTGGTTGCCGATCAGATGTCCCTCCTTCTGCATACGCAAAATCAGCTCCGGATATTTTTCTGCATTCTCCCCTGTAACAAAAAAACTGGCTTTTGCACCCCGCTCTGCCAGGCCGTCCAAAAGTATTTTCGTATAGACCGGATGCGGACCGTCATCAAAGGTAAGGGCGATCTTTTTTGGCTCTGCTGCATCGGATACGCCGCCAGAAGTCTGTATTGCCGCCTTTTCCTTCCCGTTTTTTTCCTCCCCTGTCAGTTGCCCTCCCGCAACAGTTCCAAAAAGCAGCAATCCAACCAGAAAAAGTCCCAGTTGAATTGCTGCCTTTTCATTTCGTTTCTCTTTTTTATGTTCCATGGAAAACCGCCTTTTCCGGTTCCTTCTTTTTAATCTATGCAGCAGAAGCCCTCTATCATTCAGAAAGGACGGCGCAGCAGCGCCAAAACCTTATCTGTCTGCAGAAGAGCTGCCGGATTTTGACGGTTCTCGTCCCCGGACTCAGCTCTGAAATTCCAGCTGCCGAAAGCTGTGCCTGAAATAGAGCACCTCCGCCACAGATGTAATCGCCCAGGAGAAAAAGTAGAGAGAGTACAGCGCCGGAATCGTATGAATCCATACAAAAATGGTATACACCCAGATCACCCGGAACACGCAGGAGCCTAAAATAACGATGAGCATCGGCACAATGCTCTTTCCGATTCCTCGGGAGGCTGCGATGCTGCAGTCCATAAACGCACTGATCATATAAGAAAATCCCATGATCTTCACACGCTGCATTCCGGCATCGATTACAGCAGGCTCCGTCGCAAACAGCGACAGAAACTGTCGTCCGAAAATCAGCAGGAGTCCGCCAAAGATCGCACCTGCCGCAAAGGAATAGGTCAGCCCGACGAGATAGCTCTTTTTCATCCGTTCCCGGTTGCCAGCTCCCCAGTTCTGTCCGATAAAGCTGGAACAGCCGGTATAAAACGCCGCCATAATATTAAAAATCAACGTGTCCGCATTTGCTGCAGCTGCATTTCCGGACACCATCACCGCATCAAAGGAATTGACGCCGGACTGCACAAAAAGGTTCGCGATAGCAAAGATGGCATTCTGGATCCCGGTGGGTATGCCAAGCACCAGAATCGCTTTTCCGCAGGCCGGATCCAGTCTGAGCTTCGAAGGGTGCAGCCCACAGTCGTCCGTCCGTCGCAGCAGATGAATCACGATCAGAAGTGCAGATAAATACTGTCCGATCACACTGGCAATGGCCACGCCCTCTGCTGCCATATGGCACACGATAACAAAAAACAGATTTAAAATAACGTTTACAATTCCTGCAATGGACAGATATACCAGCGGATGCTTCGTATCTCCGGTGGCGCTCAGAATACCGTTGCCGCAGTTATACAGTGCCATACCCGGCATGCCCAGTGCATAAATTTTCAGATACAAAACAGCACTGTCCATCAGCTCTTCTTTGGTATGCAGAATTCCAAGCAGTCCCTCTGCAAAGAAAAAACAGGCTGCACCCACAAACAGACCGACGATCAGACAGATCACAAAGGCGGAATGCACGGTTTTGATCACGGATTCCCTGTGCCTTGCACCCAGCTCATGCGCCATCCGCACATTAACACCGCAGCCCATTCCGATCAGAAAGCCGGTAAACAGCGTGACCAGAAGCGTTGTCGAACCAACTGCCCCCAGTGCCCGGTAATCCGAAAATCGCCCTACCACCGCTACGTCACTCATATTAAACAGCACTTCCAGCACCTGGGAAAATACCAGCGGGCAGCTCAGGAAAAACAGGTTCTTCCAGATCGAACCTGTTGTCATTTCTATTGCTTTTGTTTTCTTTTCTCTCACCATTCCCCTGTAAAAGCCTTTCTATCCACAGAATCTGCATCAATATGCGCTTTTTCAGGTCGTTTTTCGACCCGTATCTATCACAATACTCGCAGGAGTTGATTTTGTAAAGAGAAAAAGCACCCGGCAGGAGAAACCTCCTCCCGCCGAGTGCTTCTACAGTCTGCAGCTTTAAACGCTACGCTGCTTTTTCTTTGCGACCAGCTCGCCGTTTTCCACTGCGATCAGGATCGTGTCACCCATCTGTACCTGATCTGCCAGGATCAGCTTTGCAGACAGCGTTTCCACATATTTCTGGATATAACGCTTCAACGGACGCGCACCATAAATCGGATCATATGCGTTGTCTACAATGAACTGCTCCGCATCCGGGCTGAGTTCGATCGAAAGCTGCTTATCTTCCAGACGATGATTCAAGTCTGCGACAATCAGGTGGATGATGCCGCTGATGTTATCCTTCGTCAGAGGCTTGAACAGGATGATCTCATCCAGACGGTTCAGAAACTCCGGACGGAAGTGACCGCGCAGATCCTTCGTTACCAGCTCTTCTGCTTCCGGCTTAATCGTGCCGTCCGCATCGATGCCATCCAGCAGATAGTTCGCGCCGATATTCGAGGTCATGATCAGAATCGTGTTCTTAAAGTCCACGGTCCTGCCCTGGGAATCCGTAATCCGGCCGTCATCCAGCACCTGCAGCAAAACATTGAAGACATCCGGATGTGCCTTTTCAATTTCATCGAACAGGACAACTGAGTAGGGCTTTCTGCGGACTGCTTCTGTCAGCTGACCGCCTTCTTCATAGCCAACGTATCCGGGAGGCGCTCCGATCAGACGGGACACAGAGTATTTCTCCATGTACTCACTCATATCGATCCGGACCATGTTGTTCTCGTCATCAAACAGGGACGCCGCAAGCGCTTTTGCAAGCTCCGTCTTACCGACACCGGTAGGTCCGAGGAACAGGAACGAACCGATGGGCTTGGTCGGATCCTTGATACCTGCTTTGGAACGGATAATGGCATCCGTCACCTTCGTTACCGCTTCATCCTGACCGATGACTCTCTTATGCAATTCGTCATCCAGATGCAGCGTCTTATTCCGCTCACTTTCTGTCAGCTTTGCAACCGGAATACCTGTCCACCGGGAAATAATCCGGGCGATTTCTTCATCGGTTACCGCTTCGTGAACCAGGGAAAGGTCTTCCTTCTTTACTTTTTCTTCTTCCTGCTCCAGCTGTTTTTTCAGATCCGGCAGTTTGCCATAGGAAAGCTCTGCAGCTTTCTCCAGATCGCCTTCGCGCTGTGCAATCTGAATTTCATTGTTGACCGCTTCGATCTCTTCTCTTAACTTGGAAAGGTTCTCTACGCTCTTCTTCTCGTTATCCCACTGCGCTTTGCGGTTGTTGTACTCGGACTTTAACTCCGCAAGCTCCTTCTGAAGTGCTTCCAGACGCTCCTTGCTCAGGGTGTCGTCTTCTTTTTTCAGCGCAGCCTCCTCAATTTCCATCTGCATGACCTTACGGCGCAACTCGTCCAGCTCCGCAGGCATGGAGTCCATCTCGGTCTTGATCAGTGCGCACGCTTCATCCACCAGGTCGATCGCTTTATCCGGCAAAAACCGGTCAGAAATATAACGGTTGGACAAAACGGCGGCACTTACCAATGCATTATCCAGAATCTTTACGCCGTGATACACCTCATAACGATCCTTTAATCCACGCAGAATGGAAATGGTATCCTCAACGGTAGGCTCATCCACCTGCACCGGCTGGAAACGACGTTCCAGAGCAGCATCTTTTTCAATATATTTGCGGTATTCATCCAGTGTCGTTGCGCCGATACAATGCAGCTCGCCTCTCGCCAACATAGGCTTCAACATGTTGCCGGCATCCAGTGCACCGTCTGTTTTGCCCGCACCGACGATGGTATGCAACTCATCAATAAACAGAATGATCTGTCCTTCGCTCTTCTTCACATCCTCCAGCACTGCCTTCAGACGCTCTTCAAATTCGCCCCGATACTTGGCACCTGCTACCAGTGCACCCATATCCAGTGCGAAGATCTTTTTATCCTTCAGCCCCTGGGGTACGTCGCCCCGCACGATTCTCTGTGCCAGTCCTTCGACAACGGCGGTCTTGCCGACGCCGGGTTCACCGATCAGAACCGGGTTGTTCTTCGTTTTTCTGGAAAGAATCCGAACCACGTTACGGATTTCATTATCCCTGCCGATGACCGGATCGAGCTTCTGGGCTCTCGCCTTTTCTACCAGATCCTGTCCGTACTTCTCCAATGTATCATAAGTAGCCTCCGGATTGTCCGAAACGACTCTCTGATTACCGCGCACCGTGGACAATGCCTGTAAAAAACGCTCCCGCGTGATGCCGTACTCGGTAAAGATCTGCTTGATCTCCTTATTCGGATACTGCAGCATGGACAAAAACAGATGCTCTACAGAAACATATTCATCTCCCATCTGTTTTGCTTCATCCTCGGCATGGATCAGCACCTGATTTAAGTCCTTGCCGATATAAACCTGACCGCCCTGCACCTTTACGCGCTTTGCCAACGCCTGTTTGCTACGGTCCACAAAATGCTCCTTCTGGATTTCCATCTTCTCGATCAGCTTTAAGATCAGGCTGTCTTCGATGGTCAGAAGGCTGTATAAAAGATGTTCTTCTTCGATCTCCTGATTGCCGTATTCATAGGCAAGCTTTTCACAGTTCTGCACTGCTTCTACGGATTTCTGGGTAAATTTGGAAATGTTCATACACAGCTCCCTCCTTACTCAATCTATCATAGTTTCGCCATTCGGCTCCTCTATTGAAACCTTCCGGCCGCTGTTGTTTGTTCTAGTGAAGCTATAACACTTCATCTGAATCCTACTATAGCACCAGCTATTAGCCACGTCAAGAGGTGAGTGCTAATTATTTTGTGAAGATTGTGTGAATGTGTGAACTCTACAAGTCATGCTCCTGTCTGCATGCGGATTGCCAGCAGCTTCTGAATTTCCTCTCTGGTTGGCATTACACGCAGTGCTCCTATTTTTTCACGCACCATCTGTACTGCAAAGGGGATTCCCGTTTTAGGAATCCCCCTATCATTATCCATGCGTTTTCCAACTCCATGTAAGTTTTATCATGTGTTTTCTAAACCAGATCGTATTTCACCACATCGATTTTAGCTGCACCTTCCGCAAAGAATGAAATTCCTTTTGCCTCCTGCTCTGTAAATATGACAGCCGACATAACCTGCTCGCCATCATTAATAAATACTTCTGCGCTAAATCTGTCCAAAATCACACGAAGCTTTAATTCATTGGCATCTCCATTTACCAGACATCTTCTCTGATGAACCAATGCTCGTTCGCTTCCCGAAAATTTTCTGTCAATTTTCAGGACAGACTCATCCGGGCGGAAGCACAATTCTGTATGAAACCTCTCATTCTGTGCAAAACGTAATGCGAATTTCTTATAGACATTTTCCTTATCTTCCGGACGTATCACAAGCTCCATATCTATCGTTCGTCCTTCGATTTTATCCAATGAGATCGTATCATTATTTATTACTACATTATTGTACTCAACTCTGTCTTTTCGCATCGCATCGAGTTCTTTGATCGGCGTTTGATAAAGTCTTCCGTTTTTCACAGATAATTCTCTCGGCAGACTCATTTGTGCAAACCATTTTGAGTCATTGCAACGATGAGCAATCGTGTCCCAGTTCTGCATCCAGCCAATCATAATTCTCCGTCCATCCGGGGTTCCCAACGTCTGCATTGCATAAAAATCAATTCCATAATCCACAGACTGCGCAAACTGCTCTTTTAAGGTATATTTATCCTGGTCCATTTCTCCTATGATACATAAAGTACCATTTCCGTTATGATATTCCAAGCCTTCCGGCAGCATATCCTGTGGACTGGTCAAAAGAACGTGTTTCCCATCCAGTTCAAAGAAATCCGGACATTCCCACATCTTTCCAAAACGTTTCTTATTTTTTGCAAGGATGCTGACAAATTTCCAGTCAAATCCGTTTTCGCTTCTATAAAGAAGAATCTGTCCACTTCCATCTGCCGGTCTGCTTCCGATAACACAATAGAAATTCCCGTCTTTTCCTTTCCAGATCTTTGGATCACGGAAATCCACTTTACTTGCACCTTCCGGAAGATCTTTGGCTGTCAGAACAGGATTTTTCTCATATTTCTTATAATCTTTTCCATCTCCAACAGCCACTGCCTGTGTCTGAATATCCCTTACAGTTCCATCTTCCATTGTTTCCTGATCTACCGCAGTATAGAGGAGCAGTTGTCTTCCGTCCTCTAACTCTATTGCGCTTCCTGAAAAGCATCCAATTTTATCATAATCTTCATCCGGTGCCAAAGCTGCCGGAAGATATTTCCAGTGAAGCAGATCTTTACTAACCACATGCCCCCAATGCATACTGTTCCAGTGTGTATCGTATGGATAATACTGGTAAAAAAGATGGTACTCTCCCTGATAGTATGAAAAACCATTCGGATCATTCATCCATCCGACATATGGACTCACATGAAAAGCCGGTCTGTCTTCTGCTTTTATCTGCTTTCCCTGTTCATCTTCATATTTTCTAGCCTTTTCTAACATCTCACTCATGTAAATTCTCCTATTGTTCGTAGCGTTATTTTTCTTCACTCAATGACTTCTGATACTGATCAAAGTATTTCTGTTTAATTGAAAGATAATCAGAAAGTCCATACTGTTCCATTTTCTTCAGATAGGAATCCCACTCTTTTTCAATTCCACCATTCAGGATCCAGTCTGCTTTCTTCTGCTCTGCATATTTTCTAATATCTGTATCGTACTGAGACACTTTATTGGTATCCTCAATGCTCATAAAGACGTTTGGATAAACATACTTGCTGTTCATATCCTGCAGATAAGTTTCATGCATATTGTCTAAACGCCATTTTGCATCTTCTGGCTGTGTTACATATACATCATAATATTCATTCAGTACTGCAAGCGGACCATTTACAGATTGTGCCTCACGTACTTCTACCGGAGACTGAGTTCCAAGATCCATATGCTTCAGCATTTCTCCGCCATCTTTATTCCTGGACAGTTCAAAAATGTTAAAAGAATCCTTTTCTCCATAAGTTCCCCAGTTATTCTGCGGTGACTGAAGGGGGGCATACATCTGATCAATCCATGCGGCGGCAAGTGCTGTGTCACGACAGCTGGATGTAAGGACACATCTTCCACGATCGAATCCGCTTGTTTCGCTGTTGTTTTGTCTTGTGATATTTCTCATTCCATCCGGTCCTGTCAACGCTGGCAGCATCACATAATCTTCATTGTTATCGATATTTGCAATATCCCATGTAAAGCAGAGACCATATCGATGATTCTTTCCTTTTGCCACATAGGTGGACCACTCTTGTGTAAATGCTTCCGGGTCGACCAGATCCTCTGTTACAAGCTTATGTAACCATTGGATACCTTCTTTATAACCTTCCTGAACCGTTGTGTAAATAACTTTTCCTTCATCCGTTACAGCGAAATGATCCCCTGTATCTCCATAACCTTCTCCAAATCCATTGATCAAAATTGCAGGATCCTGATCTCCATTATTGATAATAAATGACATCGGGATTACATCACCTTCAATGGAAAATTCTTTTTCAAGTTCATCTGCATGATCACGGAATTGAATTAATACCTGTTCCAGTTCATCTGTTGTTGTCGGAATCTCAAGTCCAAGATAATCCAGCCATTTTTTGTTAATATACGGGATATCTCCGATTGCCTGAATGGCTTCTTTCCCTGCTCCAAGCTGCTCAATCCATGGAAAGGAATAAATATGTCCATCCGGTGCTGTACACATCGTCCTGTATTCCGGATATTTTTCAAATACTGCCTGTAAATTCGGCATATATTTATCTATCAGGTTTTCCAATGGAATGATGATTCCCTGCTTTGCATAACGCAGCAGGTCATACTCACTCATTCCGGCATTGAATAATCCGTCCGGCAGATTTCCAAACTGGGCAAGTGCCAGGTTTTTCTTATCAGAAAACTGGTCTGATACAAAACAAGTCCAGTCAATATGAACATTTGTCTGCTCTTCCATGCGCTGAAAGATCACTCGTTCATTTGGCTCCTGTGTTGATGTAGCCGGTGCACTTGTAATAAAGGAAAGTTCTGCGGTTTCTTTCAATGGAAACTGCACTTCCGATACAGGTGTATCCGGATCAATTTCAGCTGCAAGCTGCCGCTCTTTTCCACATCCTGCAATTCCCACCATCATCGTCAAGAATAGTCCAATTGCAAGTAATGCATTTACTTTTCTTTTCTTCATATCTGTATCGTTCCTTTCTTATTAGCCTTTTACCGATCCGACCATAATTCCTTTATCAAAATATTTCTGGAAGAATGGGTACATTACTAACAGTGGTAAACTTGATACTACAATGGTTGCATATTTAAGCTGTTCTGCTATTTTTGCCATTTCTGCCGTACTCTGGATATCGGCGATCATTCCCGGCTGTGGTGTATTCTGTACCAGAATAGAACGGAGCACTAACTGCAATGGCTGCAGATTTGCATCATTCAAATAAATCATTGCATCGAAATAACTGTTCCACATTCCAACGAAGGACCAGAGTGCCAGAACTGCAATGATCGGCTTACATACCTGAATCATGATTTTAAAGAAATGCTGGATCTCATTTGCCCCGTCGATCGCAGATGCTTCTCTTAATTCTGTCGGAATTGATTGATAATAAGTTCTTGCGAGAATCATATTCCATACATTAAATGCCCCCGGAATCAGGATTGCCCACACCGTATTAACCAAGTGCAGCTGATTGATCAAAATGAATGTAGGAATCATTCCACCCCCAAAGAACATTGTGATCAGGAAAATGATATTGAATAATTCTCTTCCTACAAATTCTTTTTTAGACAACGGATATGCTGCCAGCAATGTCACAAAAACGGAAATAACTGTAAATGCAAGTGAATACAGGAAAGAATTTAAAAATCCACGCCAGATCATTGCATTCTCTAATACTCTTCGATAGGCATCTAATGTCCAGTCCTTGATTTTAAAACTCAATCCCTGGTTATTCAAAACATTCGGATCCATAAAGGATGCGAGTACCACATAAACAATCGGTATTGCTATAGAAAGGACGAATAAACCAAGAATGGTAAATCCGATTCCAAGGATTACGCTGTCTGTCCTTGAATATTTTTTATTCTTTATTTTCTCCATCTTTTCTCCCTCTTTCCTATAATCCTTCTCCATCATTCAGTTTCTGAACAACCCAGTTTACAAAAACCAGCAAGATAACATTTACAACAGAATTGAAAAGACCTACTGCTGTAGAATATCCATAATCGCCATTTAAAAGTCCGATACGATATACATATGTAGACAGGATTTCCGATGCCGGCAAGTTCATATCTGTCTGTAACGCATAAGCTTTTTCAAAACCTATACTCATAATATTTCCGGCCTGTAAAATAAACTGAATTACAATAATATTTTTAATTGCAGGCAACTCTACATACCAGATTTGCTGCAGAAGATTTGCTCCATCCATGAGAGCTGCTTCTTCCAGCTCTTTGCTGGCATTCGACAATGCTGCTGTGTACATAATAGATGCCCATCCTGCCGCCTGCCAGATTCCGCTTGCAATATAGATTGTCCGGAATGCAGAAGGCATTGTCATCCAGTTTGTGCTGATTCCGAGTACTTTATTCAGCGGTCCTACAGGCGATAAAAACATACGGACCATACCACAAAGTACGATGACGGAAATAAAGTTCGGCATATAGATCAAAAGCTGAACCTTCTTCTTGATTCCTGTCTTTTGAATACGATTCAGAAGCAATGCAAGAATAATTGGAACCGGGAACCCCCACAGCAATCCGTAGATACTCAATTTTAATGTATTCATCAGATAGCTCATGAAATCCGGTGAAGATAAAAATCGTCTGAAATACTCCAGCCCGACCCAGGGACTCCCAAGAACTCCTTTGATTACATTGTAGTCTTCAAAAGCAATCAGAAGACCACCCATCGGAAGATACTTAAAAATAATTGTCAGCAAAAGTCCCGGCATCAGGAAGAATAAATATAGCTGCCAGTTTTTCTTCACATAAGTCCCCTTTTCTCTCCAGGTTCGCTTGCTTGCGGACTTTGCTTGGTTTCGCATTCTTTTCATGCATTACTCCCTCCATTCCTTTAACACTTCGCACAAAACCGGTTAAGTAACCGGTTACTTTCTAATTTGATAATACTCTATTCCTCTCATTCTGTCAACACTTTTGCGTGTGAAAATAACCGGTTACGTAATCGGTTATTTTCCCATTGTGTTTTTCCATGAGAATTGCTATACTAAAGACTATTATAAACTGTTAGTCGTCATATTGAAGGAGATTCCGCTTTTATGAGTAAAAAACAGGTAACTTTTGCAGATATTGCAGAATACACAAACTTTTCAAAGACTACAATATCAAGATACTTCAATCATCCTGATTCTCTTACCTTAGAAAACCAGGAAAAGATTTCACAGGCTCTTGACATACTTGGATATAAAAAGAATAAGCTGGCAAAGGTCCTGGCGAATGGAAAAAGTGAATTTATCGGAATCATCGTTCCAAACCTCTATCTGCACTATTATTCTGAGATGCTGGCACAATTTCTTTCCAGCTACAGAGATTATCATTATAAATTTCTTGTTTTCGCCAGCGAACATGGGGCTGAAGAGGAGCAACAATACATTGAAGAGCTTCTATCTTATCAGATTGAGGGACTGATTGTTTTAAGTCACACGCTTCCATCCGAAAAGCTCGCTTCCTATCAGATTCCTGTCATCGCAATTGAACGTGAAGCAGAACATATCAGCAGCGTCAATACGGATAACTATATGGGAGCACTTCAGGCTACTTCCTTGTTGATCCGGGATAAATGTGACATACTGATTCATATAAATGTCAATGTGACGAAGTCTGCCCCGGCTTATGACCGTATCCGGGCTTTTCAGGAAACTTGTGAAGAACATCATGTTCCATATCATATCGATCTGAGTGTAGAAGGTAATACTTATCATGAGATTTTAAACGTGATCCGGATAATTTTCGATAAAATAGAAGCCAAATACCCTGATCAAAAAAAAGGTATCTTTCTTGCGAATGATACCTATGCCAATATGTTTCTGAATTTAATTTTCCAAAAATACGGAACATTTCCTTCCACTTATGAGATTGTTGGATTTGACGATTCCCCAATTGCCAGCGAGGCAATCCTTCCAATCACAACCGTTGGTCAGCAGATTGATGTCATTGCCAAAACTGCCATGGATCTTCTGGTCCGGCAGATGGATGAGCAGAAAAAGCGTGCTCCCAAACCATTGGGCGAACCCATCCACAAACAAATTACACCTATATTGATTCGCCGTAATACAACACAATAGTTTATCCTCTTGGCTGCGCTGTAAGGAACATGCCACGATACCATTTCGGGCAAGCTTTGGAGCAGTTGCTTAACCTGGTATTTATTGTGATCAGATTTGTCTTATGTATCAGAAAAGATAGAGATAAACCGGTATTGTCTCTGCATTAAAAAAATCACAATCAGGGATTATCTGATCATGATTCTGCCGATTCTGATCAGTGATTTTTTATGGAGTCTCGGGCAAACTCTTTCCTGCCTTACGCGCCATCCTCCAGAGCACGGTTGCAAGCCCGACCGCCATCGGCACATAAAACGACGCCGCCCTGCTGACGATCATCGACACAGGTAACGTCCCTCCGATGAAAATCTGTGCAAACGCGCTCCGATACACGAGCTCCGTAATTCCCTGCGCGCCGGGCACCGGAAGCATGTCCACTGCCAGCGTCACCGCCGCCTGTAAAAAGACGACGCTCCACAAATTTGTCCCGAAAAGCCCCATTCCGCAGTACACCAGCCAGGTAATCACAAATGCGCTGTTTCTCTGCACAAAGGTCAGTGAAAATGCTGCCGCAAGCCGCCCCGGATGCTCTTTTAAAAATAGGACTGCCCGATGATATTCCTGCACGAAGCACCGCACCTTTTCCTGTCTGCCCACGCTTCCCGAAGCTTTCCACAAATGTAGTTTCACGAACAATCGATCAAAAATATCCGCCCAGGCAATTATCCATTGCGGCAGGACAATCATTCCAGTCACGACAAGCGTGATCGCCAGATTCAAAAACAGCCCCAGAAGATACAGACCGAAATATCTGCCAAGATATTGCCGCAGCATTTTCCCCTGAAAAATCAGCAGAAATGTGCCGATACAGACTAACACCAGCTTATAGCACACTGCTGTGACCATCAGCACGACCGTACTGCTGCTGACGCTGTTTCCATCCCTCTTCATTTCATAGAGCTGCATCGGCTGTCCGCCGGTCGCGGACGGTGTGATTCCGGAATAAAAAAATCCGAGAAACGAATAGCTGATACATGTCAGAAGTCCGCTTTTTCCGCCTGCTGCCCCAAGCAGAATCCTCATGATCGTCCCTTCCATACAGACAAAGAAAAGGCCGAGTGCCACCGCCCCGGCCAGACTCATTCCCCGCATGCTCTTTACCGCTGCCCAGATCTCCTGCGGCTTCTGCCCGCTAAAGCAAAACCGCAGCGTGAATACCATCACCGCCAAAAACAGCAGTGTCTCCCAAAAATGTTTTTTTCGTCCGCCTGCAGGCGTATCTTTTTTTCGAGCCTTCATATTCCTCTCCATTCTACAGGCACGCAGCGCCCAAAAACATGTGCGCCATGACTGCGCTGCTGCGCATGCAGCACGAACATCCATCAATTCATCGCCGGACGCGGCCGCCAGTCACGACCCGTGCCAGCAAATTCCGATGCCGCTGCAGTTCCTACCGCGCAGCCCGCCTCCGAAGCCACGACCGCTGCGCTGCCCTCCACCAGCTCTGCCAGTGTCCCCTCGAATACAAGCGTTCCCACACAGCTGTCTTTTCCCAGCTGTTCATACACATCCCGCGGCGTGATAAGGGGAAACGGCTTTTGCCATTCCTGCAGGCCGACCTTCTGGGTTACACGCGCCAGCCACGACGAACAGGTGTCGTGATTTTTCTGGTCAAAGGCGATTCCAGCTAACAAAAACACAAGCCCGATCACCATATAATGATGGGTAAAGCGTCGTTCCCATTCCGTCTTTGCCTCCTGCTGCAGCGCTTCCCTCTGTACTTTCGTACATGCCACGCGGCAGACCTGATAGCGCGCGGTCGGATATTTTTTCAGAATTTTTTCCCGATTTTCCCGTTCAAAGCCTGCAAACAGCGGAATCGCCGGATTGCGTCTGCCGATGCTGTAGGCCTCTTTCAACTCCGGATCGAAGCCCAGCACGACATGCACATAATTCTGCCCGATCACTCGGCGGATGATCGAAGCAAACAGACCAGGCGTGTCTACAAAGCCAACGTAGATTGCGGA
>ULWU01052530.1_pt1 | contig 41903 bp, 23 predicted proteins | sample 1960661 | NCBI WGS metagenome assembly ULWU01 (sample SAMEA4835821, study PRJEB28245) | human gut metagenome | biome: gut microbiome; material: fecal sample | place: Denmark | collected 2008
CGCAATAATATGCACTAAAAACGTAAATAATGAAAAGAAACATATGCGGATAATAAAAAACAGAAATATTTTCGGTTGTTACTCCCTTAAGTAACATGAAAAAAATAAGTTGCTTCAGATTAAGAGAAGATTTTCGAGGATAGATCTTTTTTTGAAGAAGGAGTGTGCCGGTGGCACATGACTGATGAGAAAAGAGATATATACCGAAAAGATTCCTTAAGATGATGCAGGTTATTTTTTGAAGGTTACTAAATACCACTTGGAACCTATCTAAGCGGCTAGCCCGATGGTTCGGGCTCACAAACCATGGTTCGGCAGACTCTGTTGCCGTACGCTGGCAGACGCTTTGACGAGTTCAGCGACCACCAGCGTATCAGAACCGAAGAACTGCACAGCGCCCAAAAACTTTCTCCGAACGCAGTGGGGAGTAAGCGATTGAAAATCAATTACAAAAGCGAAGCCCTTTAGCTGATATCAGCTGAAGGACTTCGCTTAATATGCTGTGAAACAGAGGCTTACCCTTTGCGGGAAGTTACTTTGCTTTTGCGGAAAGCGAGTATGGCTTGTCGGCAGGCTTCTGGCCGCGGGCCTTGTTCGGTTTGGAGGCCATGACGAACTCGAGGGTGCCTCCTTGGAGGAGGTCTTCGTGGGTGATGTAGAGTTTCTTGAACTCAACGCCGTCGCGCAGTACCTTCTTGACATAGCGGTTCGTGTCGCTCACGCTGTCGGCCTTCACCTCAAGGGTCTTGCCGTTAGGAAGGGCGATACGGGCGTACGGAAGGTACGGAGCGCCGAACACGTACTGGTCGCTTCCGGGGCAGACAGGATAGAATCCAAGCACGCCGAAGATGTACCAAGCGGACATCTGACCGCAGTCGTCATTCCCTCCTAATCCGTGAATATCAGGACGATACATCCTGTTGATGATTTCCCTCATCCAGTACTGTGTCTTCCACGGCTGGCTTGTCCAGGCATAGAGATAAGGAATATGATGGCTCGGCTCGTTGCCGTGTACATAGCCACCGATCAGGCAGTCTTTCGTGATGTCCTCGTTGGTTGCGTAGGCATATTCAGGAAGATCGTGGTAGAAGAGTTCGTCCAGCGCGGAGATGAACCTCTTCTCGCCGCCCATCAGCGCCATCACGCCGAAAACGTCCTGCGGGGCGTGGAAAGAGAAGTTCAGCGAGTTGCCCTCGATGAAGCCCTCGCCCATCGTCTGCATGATGTCGAAATCCTTTTTGAAGGAGCCGTCAGCGTATTTCGGACGGGCGAAACCGAGTTCCGTGTCAAAGACATTCCTATAATACTGCGCGCGTGCGAGATATTCTTCGGCCACCTTGTCATTACCCGCGAGCCGGGCGGTGTGCCAGATGGTCCAGTCGTCGTAGGAATATTCCAGCGTGTTGCTGGCGGCGGTGGAGATCTTGTCGTAAGGCACGTAGCCGAGCCTCATATATTCCCCAAGCCCGGCGTACCAGTCTGCCTTTGAGGTGGTTACCATCGCCTCAAGGGCGCGGTCGCGGTCGATGTCCAGCCCTTTGGTGATGGCGTCGGCCAGCACAGGGACGGCATGGTAGCCGCTCATGCACCAGTTCTCGTTGGCACAATGGCTCCAGACAGGAAGGAAGTGCAGCACGTTCTGGTCGTAGTGGGCCAGCATCGACTCCACCATGTCCCTGTCACGGTCCGGCTTGAACAGGGCCAGGAACGGATGCTCGGCACGGTAAGTGTCCCAAAGTGAGAACACTGTGTAGTTCGTGAAGCCGTCGGCCTGATGGATCTCGTGGTCGAGGCCTCTGTACTTCCCGTCCACGTCCATGTAGATTGACGGGTTGATCATCGTGTGGTAGAGGGAAGTGTAGAACATCCTCTTCTCGTCCTCGGTCCCCTGGACATCGATCTGCGAGAGTTCCTTTTCCCAAGCCGATGTCGCCTCGGCGGCGATCTGGTCGAAAGACTTCCCGGAGGCCTCCGCCGCAAGGTTCTTCAGCGCCCCTTCGGCGCCTGTGGCCGACAGGGCAACCTTCACGGTCAGCTCCGGGTTCCTGGAAGTGGCGAACTTGAACCAGGCCACCAGCTTGCGTCCGGCCATCGCCGGGAAGTTGTGGTACTGGTCGAACTTGCTCCAGCCTCCTTTATAATTGATCTTCTCGCGGTCCGCGTAGCCATATTCAGAAATAGGCTGCGAGAAGGAGATCGCGAAGTAGGTGTAGTTGGTGCGGGCCCAGCCGTTGGTGATGCGGTAGCCGGTCAGGAGGGTGTCGTTCCGCACCTGAACCTCCGCCCAGAGGGTCTTGCCGTCGTAGTTGTAGATTCCGTGGATGAGATCCAGAATCACCTGTCCGTCAACGCCTTTAGGGAATGAATATTCATGGATTCCGACTCTGGTGGTGGCGGTCAGACGAGCCTTTACGCCGTAGTCGTCCAGCGTCACCTCGTAGCGTCCCGCCGAGGCTTTCTCCGTGGAGTGCGAGAAGCGGCTGCGGTAGCCGCCGTCAGGGTTGTCCGCCGTGCCGGGGTTAAGTCTCAGCGCTCCCGTGGTCGGCATCAGGAGGATGTCGCCCAGGTCGGAGTGTCCCGTGCCGCTGAAGTGGGTGTGGCTGAACCCGACGATCGTAGGGTCTGAGTAACGGTAGCCGGCACAATATTCATAAGCCCTCGGCTGGTATTTCCCGTTCACATTGTGAGGGATGGTGTCCGTGTCAGGACTAAGCTGGACTCCGCCGAAAGGCACGCACGCCCCCGGAAAAGTGTGTCCCATTCCGTCGGTGCCGATGAACGGATCTACATAACTTGCCTTGGAGGAAGGCTGCTGCGCGGACGCGCCAACGCAGAGAAGCAGGAACAGTCCTGCGTTAAACAGTTTAAATTTCATAGGTCAAATATACGTAAAACTATTGTTTTTTGTTAAATTGTGGCTAAATTTGTACTCCCTCCTCATGTTTTTGGTAGGTTGGTTTTTGGTTGTTAAATCGATTTGAGGTGGAGACGGACTTGGTAAAAAAAAGCAATAGCACTTTAATTAACTACAAATTCAGTATTTATGTCTTTTAAAAAGATCGTATTGTCTCTAATCCTTGTACTCGCTCCGTTGGCGGTTCTGGCCCAGACCAAGACCATCAAGGGTGTGATTTACGAGGAGGAAACCGGCGAGACCATGCCGGGAGCGACAGTGTCGGTCGTCGGATCCACCAAGGGTGTGATGACTGACCTTGACGGTTCTTTCGAACTGTCCGGAGTCAAACCGACTGACAAACTTAAGTTTGAGTGTCTTGGAAAAGAAACTCAGATTTTGGAGGTCGGAAGTATGACCAACTTCATCGTTAAGCTGAAAAATGCAGCCAACGAACTTGACGAGGTAACCATCGTTGCCTTTGGTAAGCAGAGGAAAGAAAGCACGGTTGCCGCCATCACGACAGTTGATGTCGGAACCCTCAAGGTGCCTTCTAGCAACTTGACAACAGCTCTCGCCGGAAATGTCGCGGGTGTTATCGCCTATCAGCGCTCTGGTGAGCCTGGACAGGACAACGCCGACTTCTTCGTGCGTGGTATCACCACGTTCGGCGCGAACACCAGTCCTTTGATCCTCATTGACAACATCGAGCTTACCTCCACAGACCTCGCCCGCCTTCAGCCGGACGACATCGAGAGCTTCTCGATCATGAAGGACGCCACGGCGACGGCCCTTTACGGAGCCCGCGGAGCGAACGGTGTGATCTTTGTGACCACCAAGCGCGGCCAGGAAGGCCCGGCGAAGATCTTCGCCCGTGTCGAGACTTCGATCTCACAGCCGACAGATGTTGTTGACCTTGCTGATCCGATCACATACATGAAGTCCTACAACGAGGCCATCTCGACCCGCGACCCTCTTGGAGACCTGATGTACTCTTACGACAAGATCGAGAACACCGGTAAACCGGGTGCGAATCCATACATCTACCCTGCCAACGACTGGTACAAGATGCTCTTCAAGGATTATTCCACGGCATACCGCGCAAACGTTTCCGTTCGCGGTGGAGGCAAGGTTGCGACCTATTATGTGTCCGGCGCGTTCACCGAGGACACTGGTATCCTGAACGTCGATAAGAGGAATAGTTTCAACAACAACATCGACCAGAAAACCTACACCTTGCGTTCCAACATCGACATCAATGTGACCCCTACCACGAAGCTGGCTATCCGCCTTACCGGTAACTTCACCGACTACCGCGGACCGCTTGACGGAGGTAACAAGGTCTATGTGGATGTTGTCCACTCAGATCCTGTTCTCTTCCCGGCGTACTACCCTATGGACGATGAGCACATTGGCATCAAACACATCATGTTCGGTAACTATGACCAGGGACAGTACACCAACCCTTACGCCAACATGGTGAAAGGTTACAGGGACTATCAGCGTTCCCAGATGATCGCTGCCGTAGAGGTCAACCAGAACCTTGATTTTATCACAAAGGGGCTCAGCGCGATGACGTTGTTCAACCTGACCCGTCTTTCCGACTTCAGCGTCAACCGTCAGTTCAGTCCTTATTGGTACACGCTCAACACCTACGATTCCTACACGGGGGAGTACCACCTTGCACGTATCAATGACAACGGTACTGACTATCTCACTTACAATGAGGGCAACAAGACTGTTCAGAACACATTGTACTCGGAAACCCGCCTTAACTATGCCAGGGACTTCGGACGCAGTGAGGTGACCGGTCTGTTGGTTCTCACGGCTTATGAGTCTCGAAGAGCGAATGCGGGATCCCTCCAGCTTTCCCTTCCTTCGCGTAACGCCGGTCTTTCAGGGCGTTTCACCTACGGTTGGGACAAAAGGTATTTCACAGAGTTCAACTTTGGCTACAATGGCTCGGAGCGTTTCCACAAATCCCACCGCTGGGGATTCTTCCCTTCAGCAGGTGCTGCTTGGGTGATGTCCAATGAACCTTGGTTCAAGTCTTTGAAGAAGACTGTGGATAATCTCAAATTCCGTGTTTCCTACGGTCTCGTCGGAAACGACAAGATCGGCAGCGAGAAGAACCGTTTCTACTACCTTTCTGAAATGAATATGGAGAGTAAGAATCTAGCGGCATCTTTTGGTGAGCTTCGCGGTCACACTTACAAAGGTATTGATGTGGTTCGTTACGCCAACGAGGCAATCACGTGGGAAAGGTCATATAAGACCAACTATGCCGTGGAACTTGGCCTTTTCGACAACTTCGACCTCATTGCCGAGTACTTCACCGAGAGGCGTAAGGACATTTTCATGACACGTGCGGACGTTCCTGAGACAATGGGTCTTCAGGCTGGGATCTCCGCCAACATCGGTGAGGCGAGAGCTCATGGTGTCGATCTTCAGGCAGAGTATCAGAAGGTTTGGAATAAGGATTTCTGGACATCCGCAAGAGCCAACTTCACTTGGTCCACCGGTAAGTATGATGTTTATGAGGAGCCTACGTATCCTGAGAAGTATCGTCAGCATGCCGGCTACTCCATCAAGCAGACTTGGGGCTACATTGCCGAGCGTCTTTTCATCGATGACGAAGAGGCGGCCAACAGCCCTGACCAGACTTCGTTCGGTTCGCAGTACGGAGGAGGTGACATTAAGTACACCGATGTCAACGGTGACGGTAAGATCACGACTGCCGACATGGTACCTATCGGCTACCCTACATCTCCTGAGATCATCTATGGATTTGGCGTGTCCCTTGGTTACAAGGGCGTAGACCTTTCAGTGTTCTTCCAGGGACTAGGCCGTGAGTCTTTCTGGATTGATGCATCCGCAAGGTACGACACCAAGAACAACAGGTACGGTACCGCTCCGTTCGTGAACAGCACTCAGTTGCTCAAGGCTTATTCCGACAGCCATTGGAGCGAGGATAACCGTGACATCTATGCTCTTTATCCGCGATATAGCGCCTACGAGAACAAGAACAACACCGCCACCAGCACCTGGTGGATGAGGGATGGCTCTTTCCTTCGTCTGAAGCAGCTGGAACTTGGTTATACACTTCCGCAGAAGTTGACACGCAAGCTTCACATCAATAGCCTCCGTGTCTACTTCCAGGGTAACAACCTCTTCTGCTGGAGCAAATTCAAGCTTTGGGATCCTGAGCTTGCCGGAAACGGCCTTAATTACCCTATTCAGAGGACATTCAACTTTGGTGTGAATGTTACGCTTGACACCAAATAATGTACGCGAATTATGAAAAAGTTATTTAAGAATATTACAATATCTCTGTTAGTGGTGGCTTCTCTGCCTATGGTCAATGGCTGCAACAGTTTCCTTGATGTTGTCCCTGATGACGGGCTGGCATCCATCGAGACCGCCTTCAACCTTAGATCTACTGCCATCAGGTATCTGGCCACATGCTATTCGTACATGACCAAGGACGGTCAGGCCGGCTATGACAGCGGAATGCTTACCGGAGATGATCTTTGGGATCTGGACAGCCGTGTAACTTCATATATGTACGACAAGAACAAGGCTTCATTCCCGATCGCGAAGGGTCTCCAGAGTGCGGCTATCTGCTACAACAGCGACTGGAAGAGTATGTACGAGGGAATCCGTTGCTGCGACATACTTGTCGAGAACATCGACCGAGTTCCGGATATGACTGAAGATGAAAAGGCTCAGTGGAAAGCCGAGGCTTCATTCCTCAAGGCCTATTATCATTTCAATCTTATCCGTAAGTGGGGACCTATCCCTGTGATCCGCGAGAGTCTTCCGATCGACTCTTCAGTCGAGGAAGTACGTGTTTATCGTGACAACATCGATGATTGTTTCGATTTTGTAATCGATCTTCTTGATGAGGCTGAGCCTTATCTTCCTCTTGTGAACCCGTCTCAGGATGAGTACGGACGTATCACCAAGCCTGTCTGCGCATCTCTTAAGGCAAAGGTTGCAGTGTATGCGGCCAGTCCTCTGTTCAACGGCAATGACGAGCAGGCTTCTTTAGTAGATGGACGTGGCACGAGACTTTTCCCAGCCAAATCAGATGCTGAAAAACTTAAGCGCTGGGAAGACGCTCTTGAGGCTTGTGAGGATGCCCTTGAAGTCTGTGAAGAGGCCAACATTAAACTGTATGACAAGACTTATGTGCGTCAGGAATACAGAATGTGCGACACTCTCGTGACTGACCTTACCATTCGCAATGCTTTCTGCGAGAGGTGGAACAGTGAACTTATCTGGGGAAACACCCAGATGTCCTCGGTTCCTTTCCAGCAATGGTGCGTGCCTATTCTCCAAATGGACGCCAATGGCGCGAAACTCGGAGGTATCGGCGGTACTGATTTTGTTGGAGTTCCTCTTAAGATAGCCGAGGAGTTCTACACGAAAAACGGACTTCCTATCAATTACGATAAGGAATTTGCAAGTGTCGATCAATTCCAGCTTAGATCCGGAGATGCCGCGCACAAGTATTACATCAAGCAAGGCTACCAGACTGTTCAGCTTAATTTTGACCGCGAACCAAGATTCTATGCTGATCTTGGATTCGATGGTGGTAAGTGGCTTGGCGCTCTTGGTAACTACAACGACTTGCAGCCGGAAGACGTTCATACGCTTGAGGCCCGCGGAGGTTCCTCAAACGGAAAGACAAACAACAAGGAGGCCGGTCCTGTGACAGGCTATTTCGCTAAAAAGCTTGCTCCGTACAGGCTAATCTGGTCCGGGAATGCTTCTTATGCATCTTGTTCCGCTTATTGGTTCCCTTGGCCGATGATCCGCCTGTCGGACCTCTATCTGCTTTATGCCGAGGCTATTAATGAGGTTGAGGGTCCGAATGGGGCTTACAGTGAAGAGCTTTTCAATGCGCTTGATGCAGTGCGTGAACGCGCTGGTATCCCGAGCGTAAAGGAGTCTTGGGATAATTTCAGCACTCGGCCAGACCTTTACAAGTCACAGGCAGGAATGCGTGAGATCATCCATCGAGAGCGTTTGATCGAGTTGTCGTTCGAGAGCCAGAGATACTGGGATCTCCGCCGCTGGAAGGAGGCGTCAACAGAGTACCAGAAGGGTATTTACGGCTTCCGTGTGTCGGCTCCTGCTCCAAAGGACTACTATCAGAAGACGTTGATTGCGAACCAGAACTTCGGTCTCAGGGACTATTTCTGGCCAATCTACACTTACTACATTGAGAGAAACCCTAATCTTGTTCAGAATCTGGGTTGGTAATTATTTTAATGTCATAAAGAATGAATCACATACTTAAAACAACATTCTCCATTCTCTGTTCCGTTCTGCTTTTTGCGGCATGCAACGACGGAGCGAACGATTTCGGGAGAATAGATCAGAAGGACGAGAATATTCCCGCTCCGAGTCCTATATCTGTTGCGAGCGTGAGGAGCATCAGTGGTGGTGCGGTCATCAAGGTCAACATCCCTGATGATGACAACATCAAAGGTGTCATCGCCAAATACACCCGTAATGGAAAAGAGGTTAACGCCAAGATTTCCCGCTATGTGGACAGCCTTACAGTGGTCGGATTTTTTGACACGAAACCTCATGTTGTGGAATTGGCCGCGATCAATGTAAATGAGGTTGAGTCAACCCCTGTAAAAGTTGAGATAACCCCTTTGGAGCCGGCAATCTCGTTGGCAACCGCAACACTTTACCAGACCTTTGGTGGAGTCAAGGTGCGCATTGACGGCAATACCCCTAAGGAGAATCTTACAGTTGTACTCCTTAGGGACACCGATCTGAGTGACTTTGACAAACCAGTAGGGCAGATGAAATGGGAGCAGGTGACAACCTTGTTCACCGCCGCTGAGAGCATCACCCTGTCAAGGCGTAACATTGATCCTGTGGAGGCCATCTTTGGGGCCTATCTTCGTGACAGGTGGGGTAACGTCTCTGATACGGTAAAGGCCATCATCACTCCTCTTGAGGAAGTAAAACTTGTGAAGTCCAAGTTCAGGGATGCCAAGATCAAGGATGATAACTGTACCGCCAGCGCCGCTTCCTACAGCATTGACAAGCTTTGGGACGATCTCAATGACCCTAACGGCAAGGGTACGAACCTCTTTGACAGTAACCCTGTGCCAATGCCTGCCTGGGTCACCATTGACCTTGGCGTTTTGACCAAACTCAGCCACGTTCAGACTCTTCCTCGTGGACGCAACTACTACTGCTATGATGGCTCGCAGGTCCGCAGGTTTGAGTTCTGGGGTAGCAAGAACCCGACGGGTGAGAAGGTTGAAGGTAACGAGCATGGATTCGACAACACTTGGTTCTGCCTCGGTCGTTTCGAGCAGGCAAAGCCTTCCGGCTATGAGCCAGATGGCTCTGTGGGTACTGTAACTCAGGATGATGTCCAGTATTGGAACGCTGGTAATGATTTCGAGTTCAACAATGAGGAATATCCTCACGCCTATGATGAGCTTCGCTACCTCCGTATCGTTTTCATGGACACTTTTGCATCCTACGGCTATCAGGGTAGCACGTTCAAGATCCAGATGGGTGAGATCACACCTTATGGTCAGGTGCTTCATGAATATAGGTAACAAACTACACTATGATGAATATGAAAACATTGAAAACAAGCATATTTGCTGCGACATTTGCCTTGGCTGCGCTGGTTTCATGCACCTCGCAGGATGATATCTACAAGGAATTTGTCAAGGACGGTGGCTTAATATATCCGGCCAAGGCTGCTGATGTCAAGTCTGAGACCGGATTCAACAAGGTGACCTTGTTCTGGCCAGTCCCGAAGGATCCGTCAGTCAGAAGCGCCAGAATTTACTGGGACAACAAGACTGACTCCATCGACTTGAACTACTCTGATTTCACAGACACTGTTTCTGTGAAAATCGTTAATCTTGACGACAGAAGCTACACGTTCACTATAGTCAACTTCGACAAGTTTGGCAACAAATCAATGGAATCCGATTTGACCGCTACTCCATACGGTAAGAACTGGCTCTCCACGCATGAGGAAAGGCAGTTCAAACACGCTTGGGTTGACGGCACCACAGCTACTGTCCAGCTCACAGAATCGACATCGGAGATGGTCGCCACCAAGTTCCGCTACAAGAATCTTGACGGCGAATGGGTCGAGTTCGGTCCGAGGATGACCCCGAGGGAAGTCAACTTCAAACTCACTAACGCCATGCGCGGAAAGTATTTCGAGTTCAGCTCCGGATTCCTTCCAAGCGACGGTAGGGACACGGCCTGGATGGAGTGGACAAAGTCCTCCTACCCGATTGTCTATCCGCTTGACACCAAGGATTGGACTGTTACCGCAACCACTGGCGGCACTATGGGAGAGAATACTCCGGACAAGATATTCGATGGAATCGCGGATGCCAATCATCGTTGGCACAGTACCGCAGGCAATAATTTCCCTAAGATATTGTCAATTGACACCAATTGCGAAGCCGGAAAAGAGCCTACTTACAAGACTTTCTCCATGGCTCGTAACCCTAAAACGAGCTACCGTTACATCTTCAACTTCCAGATTTTCACAGGCAACGAACCGTTCAATCCGGATGAGAAGAATTTCGCTTCAGTATTCGGAACTCCGATATGTAATTCCTTGCTGTACTGGGGTGACAACCCCGGCAGCAGGAACTGCACGATGGAATCAGGACGTTACATTGCGATTGTCTTCACCAACTCCAGGAACAAGCAGGGTTACCTCGACCTTTGGGAGCTTACTGTCTGGGGCTACATCGAGGCTGATGCCAACTAATAATTAAACTATCCGAAAAAATGAACATCAAAAAAATGTCAATATTCTTTCTGGCGGCATTGGTCTCCGCTACGACTTTCCTTTCCTGCAACGTGAAGGAGGACAACGGAGGCGGTTCGGACAAAGAACCTGAAAAGCCGACTCTGACCGAGATCAAGTTCAAAGCCGAGCTCCCTGACGCTCCCGCCGGATTCAAGACGACCTGGAGCGCAGGAGACGAGATTGTCGTCTACAGCGTGAAGGGCAACTTCACCTCTAAGGAGACAATGAAGGCCACAGACGTTACCTCTGACGGCAAGACCGCCACATTCGTCTCTTCCGGAAAGCTTCTCAAAGAAGCTGAATATTTCTACGGAATGCTCAAGGACTGCGGAGTCAAGGGCTTCAAGCTCAAGCAGTACTGGTCAACGGACAATATGGACAGGTGCCGCGATGCGGTGCCTTCCGTTACCGTGGCAGGATGCGACAAGAACGACATGACTCTGAAGTTCCAGAACATGTTCTCTCTTCTTTCTGTGACAGTCACCAACCCGGACACCAAGTATGTCAGGGTCTCAGGCAACAACGGTGAGGTCATCAACAAGAACGCCTTCATCGCTTTCGCAGATTACACCCTTTCTGACAACCCGTCACCAGACTTTGAAAGCACAGTTTCCATCAGGAAATATGTCAACGGAGCCGGCACCTACCATATCGGTCTCCGCCCTGACCTTCTCTTGAACAGCGGCTACACAATCGTGGCCTGCGATGCCTCCGACAACGTCATCGGCAGGATCGCCTCCTACGAGACACTTGAGACTCAGCCAGGCAAGGTTTACAACGCCGGAGAGATCGAGGCTCCACGTGAGCTCTCTCCCGTATTTGACGAGTCCAAGATAGCCCTTTCCCTCGCCGCCATCAGCGACGTGCACATCGAGGGGTCGAGCGATGCCTATGCCAATAAGTTCACCGCAGCCCTCAACCAGCTCAAGGCCAAGGCCGCCGAGAATGATGCTAATGGCATTGATGGTGTCCTTGTGGCGGGAGACCTTATTCAGAAGGCGGAAGTGACAATGGCGCAAAACTTTAAGGCTCTTTACGAAGAAGTGTTCAATCCGACTGATGTTCCGATGATCTACACGGTCGGTAATCATGACATGAATCCTAAATATGATTGGACTCCTAGCACTGTCGCTCAGTCGGTCGCTATGGCCAATACATTCGGCGATGACTATTTCAAGACAGACATCGACAACACGATGAGGAACAACTACGAGGCTCGCCACTGCGTCATCGGAGGCTATCATATTCTCGCTGTGACTCCTAACGGCGACCAGCCGATCACATATTCACCAAACGTCATCACTTGGCTTGACCAGCAGTTGGATGCCATCACGAAGACAGATCCTAATAGGTACGTGATTGTGCTGACGCACCCTATGATCTACAACACGATCTACGGCAGTCTCCTTGGTGAGGACGGCGGAGTCTGGACTTCCACTCTGCCTAACTACTGGGCCACAAGGGTTCTTACAGGCGTGCTTGAGAAATATCCTCAGGTTGTCTCGTTCCACGGCCACCTCCACTTCCCGATCAACGATCCGCGTTCCCTCTGGCAGGGTAAGTGGACGGCTCTCGGATGTGGATCCACAAGGTATATGGCCATCGAGCCTGCCGGCTGGGAAGGCATCAGCAGCACCCCTACCGTGATGAACGATGCCAACAACTTCTCGCAGGGTTATTTGGTACAGTTCGATGTCAACGGCAACATGCGTATCGTAAAGATGGACTTCTTCAACAACGGAACCATCGGTGAACCTTATGTGATGCAGTACCCTGACGCCGCCGGTGCGAACCTCGCGAAGTACAACAACGTGACCCGCAAGGCCGCCAACCAGGCTCCGACAATGAGCACGATCGAGGCCAAGGATGTAAAGGATAACGAGGCTGCTTCCGTGACATTCGCCGCGGGCAAGGATGATGAGTTTGTCCACCACTATGTCATCACACTCTCAAAGGGTGGCAATGTGGTCGCGACCAAGAAGATCCTCGCTGATTTCTACCTCCATCCGAATACCTCGGAGATGAAGTCCAGCTGGACCTACGGTTTCGGAACCCTTTCAGAGTCCGGTCAGTACACCGTTTCTGTTGTCGCCGTGGATTCCTGGGATGCCGAGAGTGCCCCGGTCACCGCGACCTTCAACTGTGGTGACGTCACCCCTTCGGAAAAGGTTGACAAGTGGGTTGACGATGCCGCTGGCAGTCAGGCCATATCAGCCTCCGGCACACCTACCGGCGGCGACGGCTGGCTTACCTACGCTGACGGCAAGGTTTCATGGACTGCCAATACAACCGGCCATCCTCGTACCTCCACTCTTACTTTCGAGAACGGTTCATCCTTCAAGCTCACTCAGATTGCCCCGGCGGACTTCAAGGGTGGATGGAAATTTACCACAAAGATTTTTGCCGGTGCTGGCGCATCCGCAAAAGCCGCTGACCCAGGTGTAATGTCCGTGACATTTGTTGATCCACTTAAACCAGTGACTCTCAAGGATGTTGATGGTGTGGAACATACAAATAACATTGGTCTGAAAGGTTTGTTCTTTGACACTATACTTGACGCTTGCGTTGACATCAATTATGAGGCTAAAACCGTGCGTATAGGCTTCTTCCTTGATGCAAGGGATGGTTCGGGACAGGCCGTGAATGGAAAATATGCAGCATATATACCAGGTATTGCGACAAGAACCGACAAGGCATGGACTTCCCCATGGCAGTATGCCGAGACGGAGCTTGGTGACCCTGATTATGTTTGGTTCTGGTTCACTATCTCAGAAGACTTCAACACCATTATGTACACAAACAGAACTGAAAAAACACCAGTCGAATTCCAGACTTTGACTCAGTACTCGAACAAGACGATGAATCAGATATGTGCAATAAGTGTTGTTCTTTCTGACACAAATGTGTTCAATCATTCCACAGTAAGCACTAAAGGCATTGGAGTTTACAGTAATGTTTTCCAGTGCAACCCTAAGGGGAATGTCGGCGAGTTCTTCACAAGAAAGTAATCTGAGACATAACGTGTGTTGTCTAATCAAAACCAGATAACCCACCACATTCCCGATTCGGGCGGCCACAATAGGCCGCCCGTTTTTTCCTTTCACATACGTTGCTTTCCCACACAACGTGAGACATCGTTTCATTTTCATTCGCACCTAGAACTCTACATCATTGACGAACAGCCATTTTGCTATTCTGGGTATGAATATATTCGCACACTTAGAAGTCATAGATTCCGTTGTAGGCCATTCTGTGGCTCATTAATTCTCCCAAGTGTGAATAATCGCGCATACTTAGAAATTCATTAGTCTAATAATCACCGACTTGCAAGTCCAGGTGTGAGAATATTCGCACACCTAAAAGTCGCTGCCTTCATCGCAAGGCATCCTGTTGCCTATTTGTAAAGTGAAAAATCTTCCACACCTGAAAACATATCTGCTTAATAACCAGCAACTCGCTGTTCTGTGTGCGAGAATACTCACATATCCGAGGGAAGCTTTCTCATTGTGGTACTTTCGGCGGCTTCCAGAAGTTCCCTGAGTGGATCGAGGAGACCGGAGGTATCTCCAGAAGGCCGCCTGGATTGGTGTGAGATTGTATCCATTTGATTATTATGGAGAATGTGTTATATTTCCTCTATAAAAATGTTTCTTTCTTATGGGACGGGCGTAAAAATCGCAGATTTTATGTAAGTTTGCAGGTAATGCTGGAATTGTAAGATTATGATAACCGATGATTCATCACTGTTTGATTCTTTGAATCAGGATATATTGAATCTTGGTTTTACGACGCAGACGCTCAGCAGACTAGAAACATTAACACGCCAGGTTAACGATGGCACCGCATTATCTGAACGAATTCCACAAGCGCAACAGTCAGGCCTGTCGAAAGGATCTACAGTCCTTACGGCGGCAGCGATTATCTGTAGAGGATGTCCTCCGACAGAGTCGGATGTTCGGCAGATCTACGACACGGATGATCTTGTCGGAGACGGTCGAATCCAAGAACGTTTAGTTGAGTTAGATATTTCATCTATAAGCCAATTGAAGCAAACTCTGCGGTAAGCCCATTTTTTATCGACTTACCGCAGAGTTATTCATAATAAACCTTGCGGAAAGTCAATTTTTTTTTAACTTTGCGCAAGGTTATCAATAAATATCATGAAGGTAATAGGCAGAAAATCAGAGATTGGGCAAATCCGGAAGTTGTATGATTCCGGAAAATCAGAGTTTGTTGTTGTCTATGGAAGACGGCGCGTGGGAAAGACTTTTCTGGTGAACCAGTTCTTCGACAATAAATTCCTTTTCAAGGTGACCGGGCTTGCGGTCAAGGACAAGGCCGCACAACTTGTCAATTTCGGAGAGGCTCTCAAAAAACAGGGCTCGCCCCTTTGCCCTTACCCGAAATCCTGGATGGAAGCGTTTGGCTTCTTGAAGACGCTTATCGAAAGTTCAAAGGTGAATGGACGCAAGGTCGTGTTCATTGATGAGTTGCCGTTCATGTACACCAATCGATGTGATCTGGTCGTGGCGATCGAACATTTCTGGAATGACTGGGGATGCACGCAAGACAATCTTATGCTGATTGTCTGCGGCTCCGCCACATCGTGGATAACAAAGAAGATCCTCCGGAACAAAGGCGGTCTGCATAACAGGGTGACAGGGAAGATCTATCTCCGCCCCTTCAACCTGATGGAGTGCAAGGCCTATTTCAGATCCGTCGGCATCAGCCTTGATGAAAAGGACATCGCTGAATGTTATATGATTATGGGCGGAATCCCTTATTATCTCAGTCTCTTTGAGAAAGGGAAAAGTCTCGCCCAGAATGTGGATGACCTATTCTTCAAAAGAAAAGGCAAACTGGATGGTGAGTTCGACAACTTGTACGCCTCCCTGTTTGAGAATAGCGAGGACTATATGAAAGTGATCGAGGCGCTCAGCCGCAGAAACGCCGGCCTGACCAGAAAAGAGGTCATCGCGGCGACAGGGCTTCCTGACGGAGGAGGCCTTAGCACTATCCTGTCTGACTTGGATGACTGCGACATAATCCGGAAATATAAGGCCTTCGGTAAAAAAGAAAATGATGCTGTCTATCAACTGACGGATTTCTACACAATCTTCTACTACAAGTTCATCAAGAAATATGGCACTTCGGACAAATCTTTCTGGTCCTACCAGACCGGCACCACCCTTCATAATGCTTGGGCAGGAATCGCGTTCGAGAGACTGTGCATGTACCATCATATTCAGATAGAGAAAGCGCTTGGCATTCAAGGCATAATGACGGAAGCATCGTCCTGGCGTTCGGAAAGCGCGCAGATAGACTTGGTGATAAGCCGCGCCGACCGTGTCATAGACCTCTGCGAGATCAAATTCTGGGAAGGCCCTTTCTCAATCACAAAAAAATACCGTCAGGAACTGGACAACAAGATCAACTCCTTCCGCGACTCCCTCAAGCTTCGCCGGACCATCCACCTTGTCTTCATCACAACCTATGGCCTGAAGCCCAATGAATATAGCGGCGTGGTCCAGAACGAGGTGACCTTGGCTGACCTGTTCGGATGAATATGACGGAAATATTCGGTATCTTTACGGGAAAATGGATATTCGATAATTTGAGATAGTATGAAATTCATAAGTTGGAATGTGAACGGGCTTCGCGCCTGCGCGGGGAAAGGGTTTGATGAGGTGTTCAACACGCTGGACGCGGATTTTTTCTGTCTGCAGGAGACGAAGATGCAGCCGGGGCAGCTGGATCTGGAGTTCCTGGGCTACACGTCGTACTGGAACTCGGCGGAGAAGAAGGGGTATTCCGGGACGGCGATATATTCAAGGCACACGCCGCTCTCGGTGACGTACGGCATCGGGGTTGAGGAACACGACCACGAGGGGCGCGTCATCACTCTGGAGATGCCTGAGTTCTACCTCGTCTGCGTCTATGTGCCGAACTCGCAGGACGGTCTCCGGAGGCTCGACTACCGGATGCGGTGGGAGGATGATTTCCGGGAATATCTTGCCGGCCTCGCCGCCCGGAAGGGTGTGGTGGTCTGCGGTGACATGAACGTGGCCCACAATGAGATAGACATCAAGAATCCGGACACGAACCGCCGCAACGCTGGGTTCACCGATGAGGAGCGCGGCAAGTTCTCCGGGCTTCTGGACTCGGGTTTCACTGACTCCTGGCGCTTACAGCACCCGGACGAGGTGAAATATTCCTGGTGGTCGTACCGCTTTCACGCCCGCGAGAAGAACGTCGGGTGGCGGCTGGACTACTTTCTCGTCTCCGACTCCCTCAGGGACAAGATCGCAGCCACCGAGATCCACACCGAGATCCTCGGCTCCGACCACTGCCCCGTCGAGCTCGACCTCGATCTGTAAGGCAAGGCCGTGCGCGGGAACAGGCCATCTGCTCACGAGGCCGCTATATTCAATGGTCTCGTGCGCGAAGAGGGCATCTTCGCTCACGAGGGATCTCTTTCCCTGCCTTTCGTGAGCGGGGAGGGGCATTTCACTCACACATTCAAAGGCTGTCTGGGAAGAATGAATATTATTGCGTATATTCCGCTGCGTAAAGTACGCAATGACACTGGCAGAGTCCCGTGGCGTATAACGCACTGAATGACAGTCAACTCTGAAATACCGCCATCCCATTTGTCCCGGTGGCTATTTGGAAACCTTTGAAAGTAAGTAAATAACATGTTGCGATAGTTCTCGCAGTCCGGGCATATTTTTTAATTGAATATTTAGTCGTAACTTAGCGGACTGCTTGACAGGCAAAGAATTTGTGGGGAAGAATAGCCGGTCGCCTGGATGCGACAGCTGAGTTTGCGGGGGGTGGATGGTGTCGAAGTATCGATAGAAGTGCCGGTAAAGGAAGGACTGGAGCGGGGAAGAGGCGGAGCGGCATAATGAGTGGAACATTATTAACACTAATGAATATGAGAACAAATAGATTTTTAGGCTTCATCATGTCTGTGGCGGCCCTTGCTTTCGCGGCCACGGCTTGTGATGACAAGAAAGAGGACTTGGGCGCTCCGTCGGTGGAGGTCGAAAAGTCCGAGATTTCATTTGAGAAGACCGGCGGAACCGAGACCGTTCAGGTGACGGCCACCAGAGACTGGAAGGCCACCACCGAGCAGGACTGGATCTCCATCGGACCGAAAGGAGGAGAAGCCTCCTCGAAGGCTGTGACTGTCGAGATCAAGGTGATGGAGAACACCGGGGTTGATCGTGAAGGATCTGTGAAGTTCGACATCGGCTTTGATTCCAAGACTTTGACCGTTAAGCAGAAAGGAACAGGTTCCGTGGCTGACATGACCGTCTACAAGAACGACTTTGACAAGGAGAAGGCCGTCAAGAGCGACAGCGGTTGGAAGACATACCTTGATTCGTTCGAGGGGTGGCGCAATGAGACCGGCACGGGAATCTCGTCAGTTACCTACGCCTCAAGCGGAGTAAGCGCAAGAACTAATGACAAGTACAACTCGTCATCATCCTCATCGGACTATCAGGGATCAGGAATGAATTATCTTTGGTTCGGGAAGGAACCTTATTTCGAGGTAAAGAACATAACGCTGCCGGCGTCAAAGAATTACACGCTTTCGTTCGGAGCTGAGCGCAATGAATATTCCCAGAACGGGGGCATCGACAACACTTTCAAGCATGATGAGTTCAAGGTGTATGTCAGCAAGGATGGAAGCAAGTGGGTGCAGATTGAATATTCATTCCCTGCCGGCGACAAGAACAAGCGTTGGGATCTTGCTTCCTCGACATTCACTGTTCCTGACGGGACTTCCGCCCTCTATCTTTATTTCATGTCCACAAAGGCAAGCGTCTATTGTTTTGATGACTTGACCCTTTCGATTTCCGAAAAGGCCGGCACCGTCATTGACTTCTCCAAGGGCGTTGACCTTGGCACCGGCGGTGGAGACAATCCAGGACCTGCCACGGAAATGAAAATCTCCGAGGTTCTCAGCTCCCCTAGCGGAACAGCGGCTATTGTGACCGGCACTGTTGCGGCCACTTACCAGAGAGGTTTCGTCATCACAGACGGTGCGGACTATCTTCTTGTTTACGATGGCACCAAATGCGCCGCGAAAGAGAAGGACAATGTGAAGGTGTCAGGAACGACTTCTGAATATGGCGGGCTTATCCAGCTGGCCTCTCCGGAGGTGACTGTCGTATCTTCCGGCAACGCATTGACTCTGCCTTCGCCTAAGGTTCTGGACGCTGCCGCCTTTGACGCATATTCATCAAGCAAGATTGAATATATCTCCTACGAGGGAACTCTTTCTGTGAGTGGAAATTATGTGAATGTTGAAGTTGCCGGCGCGACCAAGCACACGGGCAGTCTTGCCTACATCAATGACAGTTTCAACGCAAAGTCGTTCGATGGCGCGGTTGTGAAGGTGACCGGTTTCTATGTGGGACTTGCCAGCAATAACAAATACGTCAACACAATGGTTACGGATCTTGTCCCAGGGGCCTCTGATTATCTGACTGTCAGCACCACAACTCTTTCTGCCGCGGCTGATGCCACCACAGCCACCTTTGATGTGAAAGCGAATGTCGCCTGGACAATCACCTCCGACAACTCCGCCTACACTGTCGAGCCGGCCTCCGGTGACAAGAACGCTACGGTTACCGTGAAGTTCGCCGCCAACACAGCGGAGACTGACAAGGTTGTGAAGCTCACGGTTTCCACAACCGCAGATGTCGCAACCAAGTCTTACACGGTTACTCTTACTCATATAGGAAAGAGCGGTTCTCAAGGTGGTTCGGAGATTGTCGCTTCTGTTGATAAAGATTATTTGGCCAAGAACAAGAGTGGAAAGCTGGATGATGTGATTTCTTATGAAAACGATACTGATTATGATGCTGGTACTACAGTTACCGAACTTCGTGTCTATAAAGGGAAGAATCTGACCATCAAGGCGGTGGACGGGTACACCATCACAAAAGTTGAATTCACTTGCACGAAGAATTGTGGAGTCAAGCAAGGCTTTTACACTACAAGTCCTGTGATTGTTGACGCTGGCGCGACGAGCACTTCTGCCGGAAGTGATAATGTTGGTACAATAACAGTTTCCGGAAACACTGCGACTGTGAAATACACAGCGTCAGAAAACCAGATGAGAGTGACCAAACTTGCCGTTACTTACAAAGCTAAGTAATATTACGAAAAACATAAGCAAAGGGATGCCCGGAAAAGCGGGCAGCCCTTTTGCTCTCTAAAGTGATAATACGTGAAGGTTGCGTTGAGTAGAATTTGGATGATTTGCGCCGGGGTTGTAATGCTGGCGCTATCATCTTGTGGCTCAGGTGGTAAGGAGGATGTGCTTCCGCCGACAGTCGAGGTGAAGACCGCGGTGGTTGAGGCGGGAGGATATTCACAGTTCATTTATGTGAAGGCCTCGTCATCCTGGAGGATCACTATAACTTCGGTGGACGGCGGCGAGCCTGTGGATTGGATTATTGCTGATCCGAGCTGTGGCAGCGGCGACATGGATGTCACCCTGAAGGTGGAGGAGAACAAATCGGAGAAGGAGCGCTCGGCTGTGATCACGGTGGAGAACAGCGCGGGCAAGGCTTCGAAGACTATCAGTCAGAAGGCTAAAGGGTCAGAAGCGAAGCCTGATCCGACACCATCCGGCGGCAATCTCTCTCCGAAGACAGGGTGGATGGAACTTCCGGCTATTCCGGAGGGGATGGATGCGTTCACGCATTCGATGACTGTCGGGTCGGTGAGCACGCGAAATTATTCATTCCTTTGGGATTACGACAATCTGGTAGCTCCGTGGGTGGCTTATCCTCTGTGCAAATGGAACATTGGCAACAACATCAAGAGAACCAATGCTTGGGGGCTGGATCCTCTGCTTCCGGAAGGCAAGCAACCGGTGCTGTACAGAGGGTTCAGCAAAGGTAATAACGGATGGTATGCCAGAGGTCACCAGATCCCTTCGGCGGACAGGCTCACCTCGTACGAGTCAAACTCTATGACATTCTACGGCACGAATATGACTCCTCAGATACAGGATGGTTTCAACGGTGACATCTGGGCTACCCTCGAAGGCAAAGTTCGCTCCTGGGCCAACAGTTCCGATACCCTCTATGTCGTGACCGGTTGCGTGATCGACTATCCGGAAGGCCAGACGGTAAAGTACGCCCTTGACAACTACGGCAAGAAGGTTACCGTTCCGACCGCGTACTACAAGGTCGTCCTCCGCTACATGAAGAATTCCACGGTTGGCTATTCGGGCTATTCCGCCTGTGCCGTGTGGCTGGACCACAAAGTCTACAGCACGAAGAACATAGACTCGAAGTACTCGATGTCCGTCAAGGATCTTGAGAAGAAAGTCGGCATGGATTTCTTTGTGAACCTGCCTGCCGTTGTCGGCGAGGAAATGGCCGCCAAGATTGAATCCGAGAACCCGTCCAAGGTTTCCTGGTGGTGGTAAGATACCATGAATTAATACAATACTAAACTGATATGCGTTTGAGAAAAATACTTTATTCCGCTCTGCTGCTTCTGGTTGTGGCCGCCACGGCCTGCGCCAAGGGGGACAAGGGCGCGAGGGGGTATGTCATCGGCTTCTACAATGTCGAGAACCTCTTCGACACCTACCACGACGAGGGCAAGAATGACTATGAATATCTCCCCGACGGGGCAAACCGCTGGACTGACGCGCGGTACAACCGCAAGCTCCGCAACATCGCCACGGTGATCAAGGCGATGGCTGATGAGAACAAGGCTTTCCACACGGTTCTGGGCCTGAGCGAGGTTGAGAACCGCCATGTGCTTGAGGATCTTGTGAGCCAGAAGGAGATCGCCGACGCGAACTACCAGATCGTGCACTATGACGGCCCGGACAGGCGAGGCGTCGATGTGGCCCTGCTTTACAGGCCTGAGCAGTTCAAACTGATTGAAAGCAAATCCATTCCGTTTGATTTCAACAGTAAGGACATAAAGTTCGACATGGACGAGGAGTCTCAGGGACACTTCCGCACCCGTGATGTGCTGATGGTCAGGGGCGAGATCAAGGGCGAGATGTTCGCGTTCTTCGTCGCCCACCTTCCATCCAGGATCGGAGGCAAGGGGAGCGACCTTAGGAGCCGTGGCGCGGAAATCATCTACGAGAACTCCGCCAAACTGATGAATGAATATCCCGGGATCAAGATCGTGGTGATGGGTGACATGAACGACAACCCTACGGACGAGAGCATGGCCGTCTATATGCACGGCAAGGAGAATGTCTCCGAAGTCGGCAAGATGGACTTCTTCTCTCCGTTTACCTCAATGTTGAAAGCCGGTTACGGCTCTTTGGCCTATCGTGGCGAGTGGAACATCTACGACATCATCCTTGCGAACGAGGCGCTTGTGAACGCTCCGAAGGGGACGCTCAGGATTGTTCCGATCGTGAAGGGCAAGTACTACGGACGCGTCTTCAACCAGCCGTTCATGGTTCAGCAGACAGGACAGTACAAGGGTATGCCGTTCCGGACATATTCATCCGGCTCCTACGTCGGCGGCTACAGCGACCACTACCCGACCTATATTGTCATTAGTAACAAGTAGTTACTTCAGTCGCTTCGGCACTTCGACAAGCTCGGTGACTGAAAGTGCAGTGACCGCAGAGGCTCGGTCACTGAGCTTGTCGAAGTGACCCTCCAAATGGATAAATAGTTAATATTCAATAAATATGAACAAAAGAATATTCCTTGCCGCATCGGCTCTGTTTCTGGCTCTGACTTTGTCGGCCCAGAACTATACCGGTGGCGTGAAAGGTACGGTCGTCAGCCGCTTGAGCAAGGCGACCATTGACGGAGCGGATCTGATCCTGTATTCAGAAGGAAAGGAAGTCGCCCGTGTGAAGGCCGGACAGGACGGAACGTTCCAGATCGGGAACCTGAAGGACGGAATGTACGACCTTGTCATCGAAAGCCCGGACTATCTCCAGTCCAGAGTGAACGTGACCGTCAACGACGGCTATGTCAAGAATATGTTCAACCTGTCCCTGACCCCGGTGACGAAGGTCGCCGAGGTGGACGACGCCAGTTTCTCTGAGTTCGACATGGACGATTCCGGCTACCAGGACAGCCCTACCATCCTTTTCGGCCAGAACGATGTGTTCAACAACATGGCCGGCTACAATTTCAGTTCCGTGCGCTTCCGTGTCCGCGGCTATTCCAGTGAGTCACAGGATGTCTATCTTGCTGGCGTGAGGATGAACGACGCGATCACGGGTTACACGCCGTACTCCCTCTGGAGCGGTCTCAACGAGGCCACCAGAAGCAAGGAGTCCGTGAACGGAGCCGAGGTCTCCGATTTCGGATTCGGCGGCTACAACGGCCTCACGAACATCATGCCGATGGCCTCTTCCGTCCGCACAGGCTGGAGAGGAAGCGTGCTGACCAACAGCGCTCTGTACAGGCTCCGCCTGATGCTGACCTACGCTTCCGGACAGTTGGACAACGGCTGGTCCTACGCTTTCAGCGCATCGGCGAGGCTTGGCGGAAATGACTGGATAAAGGGTGTTTTCTACCGCTCGTTCGGCTACTACGGAGCCGTGGAGAAGAGGTTCGGCGAGGAGCATAAGCTGGGATTCACATTCATGGCCGCCCCTGGCGAGCGTGGAGCGCAGAACGGTTCCACCCAGGAGGTCTACGATCTGATGGGCGACAACATGTACAACTCCAACTGGGGCTACTATAACGGCAAGGTGCGCAACGCCCGCGTCCGCAAGACCCACGAGCCGATCGCCATCCTCAAGTACGACTTCACACCGGAGTCCCAGAAGTTCTCGGCCTCGGCCACAGTGCTTTACAGATTCGGCAAGAACGGCTACACGGCTCTTGACTGGTACGATGCCCCGGATCCTCGTCCTGACTACTACAGGAACCTTCCGAGCTATTTCTACATGGACAACACGGACTACAACCGTCGTAACTTCGCCAAGTACGCATGGGCGAAGGAGGCTTGGGAGACCGACCTCCCGTCGACCACCCACATCAACTGGGATCGTCTCTATGCCGTGAACTCCTTGAACTCCACCGCCTCAGGCAACCGCTCGAAGTACGTGATCGAGGAGAGGCGTGTGGATCAGAACGACCTCAACTTCGCTGTCAACGCCAAGTGGAATCCTGTCAAGTTCCTGACAGTCAACGGAGGACTATCCTACAAGTGGAACCGCACGGAGTACTACAAGATTCTGGACGACCTGCTCGGCGGAGACTACTATGTCAACATCGACCAGTTCGCCGAGAGGGATTTCGCCGCCTATCCGACGATGATCCAGAACGATCTGGACTACTATCTCAGGAACGGAGCCGCCCAGACCCTTGCCCAGGGCGACAAGTACGGCTACGACTACTATGCCCACGTCCGCCGCGCGGAGGCATGGGCTTCAGGACGTTTCACGTTCGGCGGCTTCGAGGCGACGGTGGCCGGAAGGCTGGGATATTCGAAATTCTGGAGGGAAGGTCTTTTGAGGAAGGGTCTTTTCCCGGGACTTGACGACAACGGCAACCCGTTCACCTACAATGGGGAAATCATCACCAAGTACGACCAGATTGACGGCAGGCCGATAACCTCGAAGGGTGAGTCCGACAAGAAGGACTTCCTGACGGGATCCGGAAAGATCAACCTCGGCTACTTCATCAGCGGAGGCCACAGGATCTACGCCGACGCAGCCTACATCACCGAGGCCCCGACATTCAACCAGGCGTTCATCTCCCCGAGGACGAGGAACACCGTGATGCCTGACCTCAAGACCATCAAGACATTGACGGCGGACATCAACTACGCCTACAGCAATTCCGGCTACGATGTGCGCGTCACCGGATTCTACACCTCCATCAAGGATCAGACGGACGTGATGAGCTTCTACGATGACTCGCAGAACTCGTTCACCAACTTCGCGATGTCCGGAATCGACGAGAGGCACGTCGGAGTCGAGCTCGGCTTCAAGGTGCCGACTCCGGTGCCTAACCTTTCCCTTCAGGGAGTGTTCACCTACGGCCAGTACATCTATACCTCCAACCCTACGATGTACCAGACCTTCGACAACAGCGCTGAATATGTCGCCGGAACCTACGGAGTGACGATTCCTTACTGGAAGATCCATCCTACCGTGGACGGAAAGACCGTTCAGCACTATGTGCCTAGTACCCCGCAGCTTGCGACCAGCCTTGGTCTCGCGTGGAACAAGAACTACTGGTTCATCGACGCGGATGTGGATTTCTTCGGGAACTCCTATCTGGACATGAATCCTCTCTACAGGACGGACATGGCCACAGCCGGGCCTGACGGTCAGGTGACCGCCCAGGAGATCGAGTACATGGCCGCGCAGGAGAAGTTCAAGAACTTCATGCTCGTGAACGCCAGCGTGGGCAAGTCCTGGTATATTCAGAGAAAGTACCAGCTCGGCTTCTCGATGCAGGTGAAGAACCTCCTGAACAACAGGGATGTACGCACCGGCGGCTACGAGCAGACCCGCCTTGTGGACAACACCGTCAGCAAGGAGAGATTCTACAGGTTTGATTCCAAGTACTTCTACATGAGCGGAATCAACTACATGTTGAACATTTATTTCAGATTCTAAGGATTCCAAGGTATGAAAAGAATATATTTCGCGCTGATCGCCGCCATTTTCGTCCTCGCCTCCTGCGAGGAGTGGGACCAGGTCTTCACCACGGACTACGGCAAGGCTGATGTCTACGAGCCTGTGACGATGACCCCCAACACGACCATCGCCCAGCTCAAGGCTCTGTACAAGTCCGGTCCGGTGAAGATCGAGAAGGACATCGTCATCGGAGGACAGGTGGTCTCCGAGGACCGCAGCGGCAATGTTTACAAGAGCATCTACATCCAGGACGCCACTGGCGGCATAGAGTTGAAGATCGGCAAGAACGCCCTCTACAACGACTACAAGCTCGGCCAGTGGGTCTATGTCAAGTGCGGCGGCCTCACGCTCGGCGCCTACAACGGAATGATCCAGCTGGGCTACGCCGATCCTACCGGTGAATACGAGACCTCCTACATCGAGGTTCAGTACATCATTGACACTCACATATTCAGAGGTAAGATTGACACTCCGCTGCAGCCTAAGAAAGTCTCCGCCGCCGATCTTCTGAAAGAGGAGAACATCGGCTGCTATGTCGAGCTTGACGGCCTGACCTACGCCCACGAGATCTTCTGCCTGATCTACATAGACTCCTACAAGGACAAGAAGTCCTCGTCCAACAGGATATTCCTTTCCGGCACAGGCAAGGACTACAAGCCGGTCGCGGATCCGACGTGGGGCATAACGACCTGGGCGATGTCCAAGCAGGGTTTCATCGGCTACCTGAATTCCGGACAGTTCGATGACGGGGATGTGGCCGACTATTCGAGGAAGATCTCGGATCCCGAACTCAAGGCTACCCTGTTGAAGAACGCCGACGCCTATGCCGTAAGCCAGTATTTCAAAATGGGCAGTCAGTCCGTGCAGATCCGCACGAGCGGCTACTCCCGTTTCGCCGACACCCAGATTGACCCGTCGGTGCTTGCCGGGACCCCGATCAATGTCAAGGGCATCCTTACCATCTACAAGGGCAATGCACAGTTCACCCTCATTGATCTTACAGGAGTGGAAATCGTTAAATAATTAAACCACATTATGAGAAAAGCAATCTTAGCATTAGGAGCGATCGCGATGATGGCAGCCTGCGCACAGACAAAGAACAATCCGTTCCTGGAGGAATGGAACACACCTTACGGCATTCCGCCGTTCGAGAAGATTCAACTTACCGATTACATTCCTGCCGTCAAGGCCGGGATTGAGGAGCAGAACAAGGAACTTGAGGCTATCCTGAACAATCAGGATGCGCCGACGTTTGAGAACACCGTGGCGGCTTACGAGCTGTCCGGCAAGACTTTGACCAAAACGACGGCCGTGCTGTTCAACCTTCAGGAGACAGAAGGCAGCGATGAGATGAACAAAGTTGTCGAGGAGGCCACGGCCCTGATGACCGAGCACGAGGACAACATCTCGATGAACAAGGCGTTCTTCGAGCGTGTCAAGGCTGTCTATGACGCTGACCAGAGCGGACTTACGAGAGAGCAGCAGATGGTTCTCAAGAAGCTCTACCAGAGTTTCACCCGCAACGGTGTGGATCTGGAGGAGGCCGCCCAGGCAAGGCTTAAGGAGATCAACCAGAAGATCGCCGCCGCGCAGCAGAAGTTCGGCACGAACCTTCTGGCCGAGAACAACGCGTTCAAGGAGCAATTCGGACTCCCTGTCTCATCCTACACCTCCGAGATGACATCCTGCGAGGACAGGAACCGCCGCGAGGAGATGTTCAAGGCATATTCCTCAAGAGGAAACAATGGCAATGAATATGACAACAAGGCTCTCTGCCTTGAGATCCTGAAACTCCGCGCCGAGAAGGCCAGACTCCTTGGCTTCGACAATTTCGCAGCCTATCAGCTGGACAACAAGATGGCTCACGACCCTGCTACCGTGGACGCTTTCCTTGACAGGATCATCGGCCCGGCAGTGGCCAAGGCTAAGGAAGAGGTGGCTGACATGCAGGTGATTATGGATGAGGACATCCAGGCCGGTAAGGTGGCCGCAGGTTCGAGGATCGAGCCTTGGGACTGGTTCTACTACGCCGAGAAGGTGCGTCAGCGGAAATATTCATTGGACGAGAATCTGACGAAGCCATATTTCCGGATGGAGAATGTCCGCAACGGCATATTCTTCGCCGCCAACAAGCTTTACGGCATCTCCGTCGAGCCGCTGAAGGACGTTCCGCTCTACAACCCTGCCGTCGAGGCCTTCAAGGTCATTGACGCGGACGGAAGTCTTCTTGGAATATTCTCGACCGACTATTTCCCTCGCTCTTCGAAGAGAGGCGGCGCGTGGATGACGAACTTCCGTGAGCAGTATGTTGACGCCCAGGGCAATGACGTTCGCCCTATCGTCATCAACGTCTGCAACATGACGGCTCCGACCGACTCTCTCCCGGCCCTCTTCACCATTGATGAGGTCGAGACTGTGTTCCACGAGTTCGGTCACGCCCTCCACGGACTTCTCACAAAGTGCCACTATCCTTCCGTCAGCGGAACCAATGTCGCCCGTGACTTCGTGGAGACATTCTCTCAGTTTAATGAGAACTGGGCTTTCCAGCCGGAGATTCTCGCTGAATATGCCAAGCATTACGAGACCGGTGAGGTCATTCCTGACTCCCTCGTGGCCAAGATTAACAATGCCAGGAAGTTCAACCAGGGCTTTATGACCTCAGAGCTTTGCGCCGCGTCCATCCTCGACATGAAGTGGCACGAGCTTGACGAGGAGGATCTCGCGAAGCTTTCCGAGGGAGACCAGGCCGCCAATGTGGCAGAATTCGAGAAGAAGGTCTGCCGTGAGATGGGTCTTATCGACGAGATCATCCCTCGCTACCGCACCACATACTTCAACCACATATTCAACAGCGGTTACAGTGCCGGCTACTATAGCTATCTCTGGGCCGAGGTTCTGGACAAGGATGCTTTCGAGTACTTCGAGCAGCAGGGCATCTACAATCCTGAGGTGGCTCTGAAGTTCCGCCAGACCTTCCTTGAGAAGGGTGGAAGCGAGGAACCGATGACCCTCTACCTCTCCTTCCGTGGCGCGCAGCCGGACCCGGGTGCTCTTCTCCGTGCCAGGGGACTGACTGAATAGTATGTACTCTGGTCGCTGAGCTTGTCGAAGCGACCGGATGTTAAAAACGCATAATCTCCGCTGACAGTGGGGGCAGAAAAAAGGCAAATGGCAAATTTTGCACGTTACCAAAATTTGCCATTTGATTTTTCTGCCCTGAGGGTGTCGATCTGTGAATGTCTAAAGGGATTGGTACACGAGAAGCCTCTCTGCGGTACCAAGTGCTTTAAATAATGCCTTTGGTACGTATAACTGCCTTCTGGTGTACCAAACCTCTATAATAAGATCGTTGGTACACGAGAGGGCTTTCTGGGGAACAAACTGAATTTATTTTGTCAAAATTATTCTGCTAAAATAATTTTAGCAGAATAATTTTTTGCTATATTTGCCGTAGATGGGATTAACTATGGACAATTATATCAATCCGTTCTTTGTCGCGGGAAGGATTCCTCCAGAATTTTTCTGTGACAGGGACACAGAAACCAAGCGGTTGACGGGCTGCATATTAAATGGGGAAAATGTCGTTCTGACCTCTCCGAGGAGGGTCGGGAAGACGGAGCTTATTTATCATTGCTTTGATGAAGAGAGGCTGAAAGACAAGTTTTTCGTGATATTCGTGGATATTCTTCACACCTCCAGTCTGAGGGAACTTATAATGGAGTTCGGAAATGGGGTTTTCAAGAAGGTCGCGAGGCATAGTGACAAACTTATGAAGTCTTTCGCTTCGACTCTAAGGTCGCTTCAAGGGAGTTTTGGATTTGATCCGGTGAGTGGAAAGCCGACATTCAACGTCCGTCTGGGGGATATAACCGCTCCTGAATATACCATTGAGGAGATATTCGAATATTTGGAGAAGGCGGACAGGCGCTGCATTGTTGTCATCGATGAGCTCCAGCAGGTTGTGAAATACCGCGAGAAAGGTGTGGAGGCATTGCTGAGGGCGAATATTCAGCGCTCTTCCAACTCTAATTTTATCTTTTCCGGCAGTGAGAGGAGGATAATGGATCAGATGTTTCTGGACTCAAAAAGGCCGTTTTACCAGAGTGCGACCAATTTGAGTATGGATCCGATTGACAGGGGCGTTTATGCTCGGTTTGCGCAGGGTCTGTTCGCAAGGTATGGAAAGACAGTTACGGAAGAGGGAATCCACAAAGCGTACGATATGTTTGAGGGAATAACCGCCTACGTGCAGAGGATAATGCACGATGTGTTCACGGAGACGGCTATAGGTGGAACCGCGGATGTCGATCTTGTGGACAATATGACGGACCGCTTTATCGAGGAGAGTTCCAGACGCATCCGGGAGCAACTTTCGGTAATAACGGAGCAGCAGAAAGAATTGCTGTATGCGATTCATTCAGAGGGCGTTGCCAAAGGATTGGCGGCTTCGGCGTTTGTGAAAAGACACAGACTGAAGTCCGCAAGCTCCGTCCAGTCCGCGACCAAACAGCTCCTTGAGATGGATCTTATTACAAAAGAGGGCAATGAATATACTCTCTCGGATCCATTGCTGAAACTTTGGCTAACACGTGAAATCCAATAATTCATTAATATTATGAAAAGAATGTTTTTGACCCTCCTTCTTGGAGGAATGACGCTTTCGGCGGTCGCTGAGCCTGCTGAAGTGACCGACGAGGCGAGGCTTCTGAGGTTCCCGGCGACGAACGGGACGGAAGTTGTGTTCTCTTACGCCGGCGACCTGTTCACGGCTCCGCTCAGCGGTGGCGAGGCACGCCGACTGACCTCCCACATCGGCTACGAGATGTTCGCCCACTACTCACCGGACGGCAAGACGATCGCCTTCACCGGTGAATATGACGGCAACCGTGAGGTTTACATCATCCCGGCGAAAGGCGGCGAGCCTGTCCGTCTGACCTACACGGCCACCAACGGACGTGACGACCTCGGTGACAGGATGGGACCTAACAACATCGTAATGGGATGGACACCTGACGGAAAGAACATCATATTCAGAAACCGCACTGGCGATGGCTTTTCCGGCAAGCTTTGGACGGTTTCCGTGAACGGCGGGATGCCGAAGGAGATTCCGCTTCCGGAAGGAGGTTTCTGCTCCTATTCGCCTGACGGAAAGAAACTTGCTTACAACCGGGTGATGAGAGAGTTCAGGACCTGGAAATATTACCGTGGCGGAATGGCCGACGAGATCTGGATCTACGACGGCAGGAAGGTCGAGAAGATCACCGACAACCCGGCACAGGACATATTCCCGATGTGGGTAGGCGACGAGATCTATTTCGCGTCCGACCGTGACATGACGATGAACCTATTCGTTTACAACACGAAGACTAAAGCCACGGCCAAGGTGACATCATTCGATGACTATGACGTGAAGTTCCCGAGCACGAACGGCAGACTCGTTGTGTTCGAGAAAGGAGGCTACCTCTATAAGCTGGATCCGGCCACAAAGGCGACCGAGCAGATCCACATCACCCTTGGCTCCGACCTTGTCTATGCCCGTGCCGAAAGGATGAATGTCGGCAAGAAAGGCCGCTCTTCGTTCAGCCTTTCCCCTGACGGCAAGAGAATGGCCGTGACGGCTCGTGGAGAACTCTTCGACGTGCCTGTCGGAAAGGGAATCACGAGGAACATCACCAAGACCCCTGGCTCGAACGAGCGCAGCGCCGACTGGAGTCCTGACGGAAAGTACATCGCCTTCATAGGTGACGGAACAGGGGAGACCGAGGTCTATCTCTACGATGTCGCCGCCGGTGGCGAGCCTGTCCAGGTCACCAAGGACAACGACACCTACATCCGTGACCTTCAATGGAGTCCGGACAGCAAGCACATCCTTTACACCGACAGAAAGAACCGCATCGTTGAGGTCGATCCGTTCGCCAAAACCAAACGGACTGTTTTTCAATGCCCTGAACAGGAAATAAGGGATGTTGAATATTCCCCTGACAGCAAGTGGCTTACCTACAGCCGCCCTGCCCCGAACAAGATGAGCGTGGTCTATGTCTATAACCTCGCTTCCGCCAAGGAATATCCTGTCACGGAGAAATGGTACGACTCCAGTTCCCCGACATTCTCAACAGATGGTAAATACTTGATATTCACATCTGACAGGGATTTCCGTCCGATCTACAGCTGGATCGAGTGGAACTTCGCCTACACGGACAGAAGCGGAGTTTATATGACGATGCTCGCTGCCGGCACACCTTCACCGCTGCTCCCGACTGACAGCGAGTCTGTGAATATTTCCGAAGATAAGAAGGATGAAGCGGCTCCGGCGGAAGCCGCCAAAGACAAAAAGGCCGCCAATGCTTCTAAAGACGCCGGCAATGCTGCTTCCGGCAAGAAGACTGTGGACGTGAAGATCGACATCAATGGCCTGGTAGACAGAACCATAAAACTTCCTGTAGGAGGCTCACGCTCATATTTCTCTGACGGCAAGAAACTCTGGTACAGGGATGGTCGTGGTACTCAGGTGCTTGATTTCGAGACCGGTAAGTCTGAACAGTGTTCCGAAGGAATGATCTTCTACCGTCCGGGAGACAAGAAGGCACTTTCGACTGCCAAGGGCAAATGGACAGCCGTCAGCTTCCCGTCCGCGAAAGTCGGCGGAGGCGAGGCCATTGACCTTGACAATATGTACACGACAGTGGATTACGCCCAGGAGTGGCCTCAGATCTTCGACGAGGTCTGGAGAGCGTTCCGCGACGGCTACTATCTTGAGAATATGCACGGCCGCGACTGGAAGGCCGTCAAGGAGAAGTATGCAGCTCTCCTGCCTTATGTCAAGACCCGTCTTGACCTCAATTACGTGATCGGCGGAATGATCGGCGAGGTCGCCAGCGGTCACGCCTACGTCAATCCGGGCGACTACCCTAAGCCTGAGCGCATCCCGATGGGCCTTCTCGGTGCTAAGATGAGCAAGGACAAGAGCGGTTACTTCAAGATCAATCACATTTACTCCGGCGCTGTCTATAGGAACGAACTCCGCTCACCGTTGACCGAACCGGGAATGAATATCTCCGAGGGCGATTTCATCACGGCCATTGACGGACAGTCGCTTAAGGATGTGGACAACATCTACAGGCTTCTCGTCGGCAAGGCCGGCAAACTCGTCGAGCTGACGGTCAGCAAGTCAGCAGCCGAGGGAGGACGCAAGGTCGTGGTCAAGCCGATCGCCGATGAATATCCTCTCGAACACTACGAGTGGGTGATGAGGAACATCCGTACCGTTGAGGAGAAGTCCGGCGGCAAGGTAGGCTACATCTATATCCCTGACATGGGACCTGAGGGACTGAACGAGTTCGCACGCTGGTACTATCCTCAGCTCGACAAGGAGGCTCTTATCATCGATGACCGCGCCAACGGTGGCGGAAACATCTCTCCGATGGTCATCGAGAGGCTTCTGCGCAAGGTCTACAGGATGACGATGTACAGGAACTCCAACCAGAACGGAACCATCCCGGAGGCTACCCACACCGGTCCTAAGGTACTGCTGATCAATAAATATTCCGCTTCGGACGGCGACTTGTTCCCGTGGAGCTTCAAGGCCAACAACCTCGGAACCGTGATCGGGACGAGAACCTGGGGCGGCATCGTGGGCATCAGCGGCTCACTGCCTTACATGGACGGAACCGACGTGCGCGTGCCGTTCTTCACCAACTACGACGCGGCGACGGGCCAGTGGATCGTCGAGAACCACGGTGTCGATCCGGACATCCTGCTGGACAATGACCCTGTTAAGGAATATGCCGGTGAGGATCAGCAGCTTGACAAGGCCATTGAGGTTGCCCTTCAGCAGATCAAGGACCGCAAGCCACTTCCGAAGACCCCGGCTCCACGTACCTTCGTGGATCTTGGACTGCCTCAGATCAAGTAACGGATTACCAAAACACTGAAATATGAAGACAACAGGAATCCGGCCGGCCATTCTGGCGGCAATGTTTATTGGTCTTACATTGGGTTTATGCGGATGTGGCGCGGCCACGGCGCCGGAATCCCTCCGGTGCGAGTACCAGGAAGGCGATGACATCGTGATTGACACCCAGGCCCCAAGGCTCTCCTGGATAAACAACACGACCCAGACGGCGTGGCAGGTGCTGGTGGCGACGGACAGGAATGCCCTCAAGGAAGGCAAGGCCGACATCTGGGACTCGGGTAAGACGGTTGGTGCCGAGTCGCATCTGGTGGCATATTCAGGCCCGGCTATGGAGTCCATGAAGGACTATTGGTGGACGGTCAGGATCTGGGACGGCAAGGACAAGGTTTCCACCTGGGCGAGACCTGCCCGCTGGACGACCGGAATGTTCAGCGAAAGTGACTGGCGGGCGAAGTGGATAGGTGCCTCATGGCAGGATGACAGCGTTCCGGAGGCGGACAACTCCGCACCCATATTCAGAAAGGAATTTACTGTCAGAGAGGGACTTGTCCGTGCGAAGGCATTTGTCTGCGGACTTGGCTGGTTCGAGATGTCCATCAACGGCGGCAAGGTCGGAGACGATTATTTCGTTCCTGGCCTGACTGACTACACGGCCAGACCGGCGCTTCTCACCAATCCGCGGATCCCGCTGGAGCCGGAAGTCACCGCCTACAGAACCCTGTATCTCGCCTACGACATCACCGACATGCTCGGCAAGGGGGCGAACGCCGTCTCGATGCTCCTTGGGAGCGGCTATTTCCATGAAGGGTTGTTCAACAACAACACCATAGCGAACTACGGCTACCCGAGGTTCATCCTGCAGATGGCGCTTGAATATTCAGACGGAGCCATTGAATATGTCTGCTCGGACACCACATGGAAGGAGGCTCACTCTCCGGTCGTGTTCAGCAACCTCTATCAGGGAGAAGTCTATGATGCCAACTTTGAGATTCCGGGATGGAACAAGCCAGGATTGGATGACTCCTCGTTTAGCCACGCCGTCCTGAAGGAAGCTCCGCAGGGCAGGCTGACCGCCAACATGGGACCGACAGACAAGGTGCTGGAAACCCTTAAGCCTGTCAGTTTCGAGCGTCTGGAGGACGGCACGTTCAAGATTGATTTCGGCAAGGTCATCTCAGGATGGGTCAAGCTGGACGGCGTGAATGTCAGGAAAGGAGACACACTGAGGGTTAACCACCTGTCCGAGTATCCGGCTGGCAGGTGTGAATATGTCTGCGCTTCCGACGGCAAGGTCACGACAAGCCCTCGGTTCACCTGGTACGTGTTTCGGGAGGCGATAGTCTCCGGGATGGAGAACCTTGACGTCTCACAGGTCGTGGCAGAGTCGGTCGGCAGCAATGTGAAGCCTGACGCCGAGTTTGACTGCTCGAATCCGTTGTTCTGTCAGATCGAAAAGATCTGGAGACAGTCGCAGGTGGATAACATGCATGCTGGAGTGGCTTCCGACTGCCCTCACCGGGAGAGACTTCCTTACACCGGCGACGGCGAGGTAGCCATGCCGATGGTTCTCGCCAACTTCGATGCCGCCTCCTTCTACAACAAATGGATCGGCGATGTCAAGGGCAGTCAGAATCCGGAGTCAGGCTATGTTCCGAACGGCGCTCCGTGGGAGCCATGCTGTGGAGGAGGCCCGGCCTGGGGAGCCGCCATCTGTGTCATGCCTTGGGAGTTCTACAACAGCTACGGTGACAAGACGCTTCTCGCCGACTGCCTCCAGCCGATGAAGGATTTCGTGCGCTACTACGACACCTGGCGGGCAGAGGACGGCACCTCGTCCTTCCACAAGCCTACGCCTCAGGGCGCGCCTCTCTACTGGTACAACCTCGGCGACTGGGCTCCGGCATTCGGCCTGCCTCAGGACGAACTCGTCCACACATTCTTCTATTGGTTGTGCGCCGACATCACATCGAAAGCGGCCAAGGTGCTTGGAGACGAGGCGGGAGCCGCCGCCTATTCCGCCAAGGCCGAAGGAATCCGTGACGCCTTCAACAAACGGTTCTACGATCCTGAGACAAAAAGCTACGGGGATTTCGGCTCCAATGTCTATGCCTTGTACATGGGTGTTCCCCGCGAGAGACTTGAGGATGTGCGCGCCACACTCCGCGACGAGCTGATGGTCAAGTACAACGGCCATGTCAATGTGGGATTCGTCGCTCACCGCTTCCTTTATGAGACGCTTGCCCTGAACGGAATGAACGATGTCGCTTGGGCGCTCCTCAACCAAAAGGACTTCCCGAGCTTCGGATGATGGCTTGAGCAGGGTGCGACAACCACGTGGGAGCAGTGGAACGGCAACGATTCGCGCAACCATCCGATGTTCGGTGGCGGTCTCGTCTGGTTCTACAGGATGCTTGCGGGAGTGCGCACTGATCCGGAAGAGCCTGGCTACAAGCACATCATCATCCGTCCGGTTCCAGTCCGTGAGCTGGGCGAAGTCTCCTACACGACGGCGACTCCTTACGGAACGTTGGTCTCCAAAGTCACGGTGGACGGTGACAAGGTACGCATGGAAGGCCGGATCCCTTTTGGAACCCACGCCACGGTCTATGTCCCGAAAAACACGGATGCCGCCATCCTTGACCCGCAGGACGACTCCAGCTACGAGATCCACAGCATCGGCCCTGGAGCCTATTCCTTCTGAGGTACCTGTCGTGCAGGCCGCTTTGAAAATCCCGTTCCCGTTCGTCGACAAAAAATTTGCAGTCTGAAAGGATTTATGTAAATTTACGGGATTGTTTAAAACGAATTTTCAACACGACTATGGGAGGCAGGAAAAAAGTGATCATATTCGCTGGCCTTGGTGGGCTGGCGATCGGTGTATGCGCCATGCTGGCGGTCGGAGGGGCGATGAGCCGCACTTCCACCAACGAGTATTGCATGAGTTGCCACTACCACGAGCAGGCTGACGCGGACTGGAAGAAGTCCGAGCACTACAACAGCGAGAGCGGTGTGGTGACGGATTGCGCCTCCTGCCATCTTCCTCCGAAAGAGAACGGCTACCTTCGGTACTACATGATCAAGGCCAGGATGGGAGCCAAGGATCTGTGGGCCAAGATGACCAAGGATAAGGACGAAATCAATTGGGACTCAAAAAGAACCCTTGAGCACGGATCAAAAATCGTCTATAATGAATCCTGCGAGAAGTGTCACGTCAATCTTTTCCCGACCGGAATCACGGATGACGGCATCACGGCTCATCTTTACTACGAGGAAAACTCCAGAAAACTGAATCTCCAGTGCATCAGCTGCCATCTGAACACCGGCCACGACATGCCGGGCTACGAGCATAAAAGACTGGAAGGCAAGGTGATGGACACGGGGGGTGGTGAGAGATACGACAGTGCTGCCGTGGTGACATCCTTCGCGAACTTCACGGAAACGGTTCCCGGTACGACAGCCGCGATCAGGATGGTCGCTGTTCCGGGAGGCGAGTTCACGATCGGCAGCCCGGACAACGAGCCGTTCCGCGCGGCGGACGAAGGACCTCGGAAAAAAGTAAGAATATCTCCGTTCTTCATGGGCGAGGTCGAGGTGACCTGGCATCAGTTCTGGGCGTTCTACAACGAGACAATGTCAGAGGGCAGAACCCCGCCGGAGAAGATCTACGCCAACAACAGCCGCCCGGATGTGGATGCCGTCAGCGGCCCGACACCTCCGTTCGGATTCCCGGACCAAGGCTGGGGAATGGGCGAGAGGCCGGCGATCACGATGACCCACTACGCGGCGGAGACCTTCTGCCAGTGGCTTTCGCTCAAGACGGGACGCAACTACCGCCTCCCGACCGAGGCGGAGTGGGAATATGCCGCTCGTGGCGGCACCCAGACCCCGTACTTCTTCGAGGGAAGTCCGAAGAAATATTCAAAAGAAACTTTCTGGAACAAGCTTTTCGGGGCTGACACCACCTCGATCGCAAGTTATGTGGTCTATTCGGAGGACAGTTTCGGCAAGACTCAGGAACCTTCCGAGGTGAAGGCCAATCCGTTCGGGCTTAAGAATATGCTGGGCAACGTTATGGAATATTGCTCCGACCGGTATGCCGCTGATGCATATTCAAGGATCGCCGACGGCGCGCTTGATCCGAAGGGTCCGGAGAGCGGCGATGAGTTCGTGGTCCGCGGCGGGGCATATTCAGATGACGCCTCGCTTGTCCGCTGCGCCGCCAGAGCCCACACCAAGACTGATGACTGGCTCCGCACTGACCCGCAGAATCCGAAGAGCATCTGGTGGTACTCTGACATCAAGGGTATAGGTTTCAGAGTTGTGTGCGATGTTCCCGATGGAATTTTATAATTAAATAACATAAAGACTATCAATAAAATGAGCAACAAAATGGACAGAAGATCCTTTCTTGGCAAGAGCGCCAAGATCGGTGTAGGTCTGGTAGGCGGCAGCGTCCTGCTGTCCGCCTGCGCAAGTGGTGACAAATCCGGCAAGATGACACCCCTCAGACAGCCGGGCGAGTATTATGTTCCTGAACTTCCTGACAAGGCCATCGACGGAAAGGAACTTAAGGTCGGAGTGATCGGTTGCGGCGGCCGTGGAAGCGGTGCCGTTGAGGATCTGCTGAATGCCGCTGACGGGATCAAGGTGACGGCTTTGGGCGATGTGTTCGCTGACCGCCTCGGCAGCCTCCGTGACAGCCTGAAGGACAAGTGGAGCCAGGAAGTTCCGCAGGATCACTGTTTTGTCGGCTTCGAGGCCTACAAGCAGGTGATAGACTCCGGCGTGGACATGGTGATTGTCGCCACTCCGCCGGTCTTCCGTCCGACGCATTTCCAGTACGCTACCGAGAAGGGGGTTCACTCCTTCCTTGAGAAGCCTATCGCTGTGGACGCCAAGGGCTATCGTCTGATCATGGCGACGGCGAAACAGGCTGAGGCCAAGGGACTTAGCGTGGTGACAGGAACCCAGCGTCACCATCAGAGACCTTACGTGGAGTCTTTCAAGAGGATCCAGGAAGGAATGATCGGCGAGATCACCGGCGGCAACGTCTACTGGAATCAGGGAATGCTTTGGTACAAGGAGCGTCAGCAGGGCTGGAGCGACATGGAGTGGATGATCCGTGACTGGGTCAACTGGAAGTGGCTCTCAGGCGACCACATCGTCGAGCAGCATGTCCACAACATCGACGTGTTCAACTGGATGATCGGTAAGCACCCTATCAAGGCGACCGGTTTCGGCAGCCGTCAGCGCCGCGTCACCGGCGACCAGTACGACAACTTCAGCATTGACTTTGAATATGAGAACGGCGTCCATCTGCACAGTATGTCGCGTCAGATCGACGGTTGCTCGACCAACATCGGTGAATGTGTCCACGGAACGAAGGGCTACTGGAGCTCGGCGGATTTCGCCATCCGTGATCTTCAGGGCAATGTCCTCTGGCAGTTTGACTTCGAGGCGGAGAAGGCTCAGTACAAGCAGACCAATCCGTACGTGCTTGAGCATGTGGATTGGGTGAACCACATCCGTAAGGGTGAGGCTCATGTGGAGGCCGGAGAGTGTGGCATATCTTCTCTCTGCGGCGTTATGGGCCGTGAGTCTGCCTACACCGGCAACACCATCACCTGGGACGAGATCAGCGCCGCCGCTCTGGATTACCTTCCGGAGAAGCTTGAACTCGGCAAGATGGACATGAGCAAGTACACTGTCCCGGTCCCTGGAACTGAAAAGTAATTGATTATGGACAGAAGACATTTTCTCTCGTCAGCGGCGATCGGATCAGCTGCCTTGGCCGCGGCCTCTATGCTGCCGGGATGTGCCACTGCATTGGACAAGAAGAAGTGCGTGCCACGTCTTGAGCTGAAGCTCTCGTTTCAGGAAGGAATCGCCCCGGGAAAGAATCTTGGCGAGCAGCTGGATTTCATGGAAGACCTGGAGGTGCGTGGTTTCGAGCCGAACGGACGGAACCTTCCTGCCCGCGTCAATGAGATACGTAACGCCCTCAGCGGACGTGACATCGAGGTCTCTGCCATCTGCGCCGGATTCGACGGCTTCATCCTGGCCGAAGACCCGGCGGTCAAGGCGTCGTTCGACAAATCGATGCGCGAGATCGTGGCCGCTGCAGGTGAACTCGGCTCGGTGGGAGTCATAATGGTTCCGGCTTTCAACGGCCAGACTCCGTGCAAACCCCACACCATGGACACCCGCAACTACCTCTGCGAGCAGCTCCACGACCTCGGAGAGTTCGCCATTGAGCACGGCACGACCGTGATTCTTGAGCCATTGAACAGAAGGGAGGCCTTCTATCTCCGTCAGGTTGCCGACGCCGCCGCGATCGCACGCGATTCCGACAGCAAGGGCGTGAAGGTGATGGGTGATTTCTGGCACATGTCCGAGGAGACCTCCGACTACGGCGCGCTGACATCAGCCGGCATCGAGTACCTCCAGCACGTCCACATCGCCAGCCGTGGCCGCAGACTGATGCCTGGAGAGGACGGCGCGAAGGACGACTACAAGTCCGGATTCCGGGCGCTCCAGCACATGGACTACAAGAACTATGTCAGTTTCGAGTGCGGCACTGCCGGTGACCGTGCCAAGACCGTGAGGGAAGCCGTCAAACTCCTGTCGGATCAATGGTATAGTCTGTAATGGTTGTCGCAGGTCATACGTTCTGGCTATTGGCGGCCCTGCTCTATGTCTGTCTTCTGGTGGTCATCTATGTTTTGCGTGACCGCTGGCCGCTGTTCAGGCATATGGCCGGACGGAAAGCCTGCCTGACCTCGATCTCAATCGTGCTGTTCCTGCTGCTCGTCTTCGGGCTTGTACCGCAGGACGGGGGCAGGGACGGTTTTTTCGGCGTTCTCGGTTTCAGGAATATGAGCCGGTCGCCGATCTTCATCCTCGCGTTGCTTCTTTTGGCGACAAGCGTCACACTGAACACGATCGAGGATATTCATAGATTCAGCAAGCATCGCCTCGGGGTGACCTGCGCCCATCTGGGACTGTCGGTGATTCTGATCGCCGGACTTTTCGGCTCCGGCGGCACCGTCCGGACGGTTATGATCGCGATGCCGAATGTCCCGAACCATCAAGCGCGGAACGAAGTCACTTATGAATATGTCAAACTCCCTTTCGAGTTGACACTCAGGGATTTCTCTGTTTATGAATATTCTTCCGAGGTCACCTTGACCCTTCCTGACGGCCGCTCATCAGAGATCAAAATCGCTGTGAACCACCCTGCAAAGGTCGGTTCGTGGTGGATTTACCAGTCGGACTACCTGTCGGACACGGAACGGGGAGAGTTCGCAAGCATATTCAAGTGTGTCTGTTCGTCTTTGTCGGAGGTTTTCCGCATTGCATTGTGGCTGCTGCTTGTCTCAGCCGCGGCGATGGTGTTCTTTGCTGGCTTCAAACCGTCTTTTGGAAAGAAAGGACCATTGTCTGTAAAACTACAAGATGGCGCCGCTCCCTTAGGATGTGAAACTTTCAATGAAAAGGAGGAACGGTTATGAGTTGGGATTCGTTTGTCTGGTTCGCCTTGGCAGCGTCACTGTTCTGGATTTCAGGAGCGATTGTCTCCGTGATTTCCAAACGTAGGCTCCCGGCCGCCGTTCTGACCGGATGCGGCTCTGCCATATTCATGACATTCATTGTCGGGGTCTGGATTTCGCTTGGGCGTCCGCCTCTCCGCACTATGGGGGAGACCCGCCTTTGGTTCAGCCTGTTCCTTTCGCTGATCGGGCTCGTGCTGTATCTTCGTTGGCGTTACCGCTGGGTACTTCCGTTCGGATGCCTGATGGCCGTGATGTTCGCCAGCATCAACATATTCAAGCCAGAGATTCACACTGAAGAACTTATGCCGGCTCTCCGCAGCCCGTGGTTCGTCCCGCACGTCATCGTCTATATGTTCGCCTACGCCGTGATGGGCATCGCCACCATCCTGGCCCTCCGTATTCTCTGGCTGACCCGCCGTTCAGCCGCGGGATCCGCTCCGGCCCCGGGGTCAACAACTCCTGCCACTGTCGATGCGACCGCAAGTCCCCTGTCACCGTCCCTTCAAGGCGACCTGCGCCTCTGCGACACCCTGGTGCGCATGGGCTGGGGATTCATCACAATGGGCATAGTGATGGGCGCCCTCTGGGCCAAACAGGCCTGGGGTGACTACTGGACCTGGGATCCTAAGGAAACCTGGGCCGCCGCCACCTGGCTCAGCTATCTTCTGTACATGCATCTCCGCCAAGGACAAGGCCAGGAACCGGACAAGACCCTGCGCCGCACCCTCGCCCTCCTGATCTTCTCCTTCATCCTCCTCCAGATGTGCTGGTGGGGCGTAAACTACCTCCCCTCAGCCCAAGGCTTCAGCCTGCACACGTATTAGTCTCTAATTATTAAGGGGCATTCCGACATTGTGTCACTTCCGTCGGTTTTTGTTGCCTATTTGGAATCCCGAACACATAAGTTTGTTTTTTTGGTTTTTTTTATGCCCTCCCTGTTGTTTTATGGATTCTTTTTCCTATCTTGCGCCTTCATTTAAACGTTGTAGGAAGACGATTTTTGGGGATTTCCCCTTGGATTTCATTTCTTGCAGAAAGGCTTCGCTGTTGATTTTGAGGAGACTGAATACACTTTAACTAATAAATAAGTTTAACAAAAC